>Ga0247611_10001483_pt1 | contig 41486 bp, 31 predicted proteins | sample 177DNAGHGhighgp2_FD_192422 | JGI IMG/M metagenome (GOLD analysis project Ga0247611, IMG submission 192422) | Sheep rumen microbial communities from Palmerston North, Manawatu-Wanganui, New Zealand - 1770 DNA GHGhigh gp2 | ecosystem: Host-associated > Mammals > Digestive system > Stomach > Rumen... | reverse complement strand
CTTGTCGGCATAGAGCCAGGGAGTGCCACTCGACACGTCATAGCGCTTGATAAAGGATCCATAAGCATAGGGATTGGTGCTGCGGTGTATCTCGCTTTTCGAGCCATTGGTGACCCAGGCAAAGCCGTTGCCCTTGCCCACCTCAAAGCGCTCCACCCATTGGTCGCCGGTGGCACCACTGATAGATGGATGGCTTGTGCCTTTATTGTTGTAGTAGATGGCTGGCACCTTCACACCGCTGGCATTGAGCTGCGAGCCTGCAACCCATATCGATGGCTCTACCTTCACGGTGAACTGGTAGTTGTAGGTGCCACCGCCTGGCGAGGTGTAACGGAAGCTCACCGTCGATGTTCCCACCTCCATTGCCTCGATGGTGATGGTGTGGGCAGTGTTGAATTCATAGCATTTCACGCTGGTAGTGTTAGACGAGCTAAAGGACTGCAAGATACCGTCCCACACGGTGACGCCAGCCTCTTCTGGGATGAAGTTGATAGATGCCCCCACAGGCATATACACCACACTGCCAGTGTTGTTCAAGGTAATCCTGGTGATATTGTCGAAGGCATGGTAGTAAATCATCGAGAAGTCGCGTGTCCATATCGACCAGTAAGCATCGGGGCTGTAAATGAAATGCGTCTTGCCAGGAGTCAGCGGATAGGTCATCTCGCTCTTATAGCCTGTCTTGCCTTGACTCAGGTAGTGATAGTAGTCGTAGGACTGCATGATGCCGTAGGCATAGCCAAAAGTGGTGTTGCCCGAGGTGACAAAGTGTGCCACCGGGGCCTTAGACTCTTTGTAGTAGTTGTTCTCGGTAATGCTGGTAATGCCTGCAACGTGGTCATAGTAGGTCACATAATCGCCCTGCGAGGGCCTTATCACTTCGAGCTTGCTCTCCATCAAGGTGAGGTTGAGGTTGATTGCCACCGTGGTGCCGCTGCGTGTGTAGGTGCCGCTGCCGGTAGCCAGGTCCACGGGCACATCAATGTTCCACACTTGTGCGTTGGCATAGTCGGCGTTGCGCACCCAAGCCGCCTTGATGCTCCCCGACGTCTTGAAACCCGCCTTGTTGCTGCCGTTGATGTCCTTGAGCAGCCATTTGCCGCCACTGCGCACGAGCACATACATGTTCTCCTCCACACCGTCGAGGGCGATGAAAATCACGTCCTCGTTGTTCTTCCAGGTGTGCTGCACTGGAGTGGCCGACGAGGTGACGCTGATGTAGTCGTTCATCTTGATTTTGGTCACTTGCGCCGAGGAGCCGCCACCGCTGAGCATGACGTTATAAACCAGTGTCACATCGCCGGCTGTGATGTCGCCGTCGCCATTCTGGTCGCCATTAACTACTCCTGAGTGGTTGTTGCTTAGTATCACGTTATAGAGCAGTGTGATATCAGTTGCTGTTACCTGTCCATCACCATTCACGTCGCCTGCGACTGTTGCCGTCTCTGAGGCTATGGTGTAGTAGCTGGCAGGGTAGGTCGCTGCCATAGCCATAGCCACCACGAGTGCTGATAAAGTGAGTAATAATAACTTTTTCATAGTAGAGTCATTTTTAGATTATTATAAATATTTTCTTGATTGTGTAAAACAAAATCAATTATACTAGAAGATACTCTTTAGGAGTGTCATTATGTTAGTGTTCTTGTTTTTATTGTTGAGCAGGTTCTCGATTTCTATCAGCTCGTTGGTGGCGTTGAGCCGCTTGGCAAGCGGGTGCAGCGATTGTAGCAGCTGCTCGGCGCTGTCACGGCGGTTTGCCAGCTTGTTGAGCGCTTTAGCCAGACCGATGGATAGCACCAGCTCTTTATGCCCCATGTGTGTGCTCACCTTTTTTTGGTAACGCAGAGCCTTGGTGTAATACTTAGCCGCATTGCGTCCGTTACCCATCTCGAGCATGATGTCGCCTTCTTTCTTGAGAGAGTTGACAAGGTTGATGAGCGCCTCTCGCGTCTTCTTGCTGTCGCCATTGTTGAGCATGCTGGTGTAGAGCTTCACCTCGTCGTCGTAGTGCTTGAGCACGTTCATCTGTTGAGTCTTGGAGGTGATGATGCTCGTAGAGGCCTCGACGGCATATAGCAGCATGGGCGAGAATCGTCGCTCATTCTTCTTGACCAGACGCTCAAAGAGCTTTTGGCACTTGGTGAGTTCCTTCTTGGCCCTAGCGCCGTCGCCAATGCTGTTGTGCACCGAAGCGAGGTTATAGAGCAGCGAAGCGAGGATGGCCAGGAAGTCCTCCTTCTTCTTGTTGGTGATTTCCACCAGCTGTAGCAGAGCGTTCTCGGCAGCTCCCAGTGCGAGCATAAAATCGCTGTTGCTGATGAATATTGTCATTCTCGCCAGCCATAGCCAGCTCACATAGAGGTGAGGCATGTCGCTGTAGCTCTCGTCAAACACAAGGGTGTCGATCATGGGCGCAGCGTCACCGCTATGGTCGTTGGTGATGAGGTAATACACATGCCATAATTTCACCTCCAGCATCATCTCGCGGCTCATGGCGTCAAAATCGGGCATCTTGTTGAGCTGGTCGATTTGAGCCTTTGCAACGGTGATGTCGTTCACCAGTTTTGGAAAGGATGAGTCAAGGAGTAATGGCTTCATTTGTTATTGTTTTAAAAAATGACGAGTTGGCGGGTTGCATGGTGTGTGGTCAGGTACTTATTGCTGTTTCAGTGCATGAGACTTGACAAACTCGGCACTGAGTGTGTTAGCCTGGCTAGCGGCAGCGCAAGCCGCGAAGTCGAAGGCGCTAGTTATGAGCTGCTGCCACTTGCTGGGTTCCATCACTTCCAGGTCGCCATGCTTGATGTCGTGCTCTATGAGTTGGTGTATCACTCCGGCAATGAACCCCGCTTGCCATCCCAGGTGGTTGTTGCTCTGGCAAGAGAATGGCACGTTGGTCTTGTCGATGCCTTTATAGACAGTAGCACAAGTGCCTGGAGTGATGTGTATGTAGGTGGGTCCGTAGAACTTGATGTGGTTGTTATATACCTTGTCGCTGTCCTGGTTTGGGAACATGGTGTTGATGTCATTGTCGTGGTCGATGACGATGCTCGACACCTCAAAGTTCTCGAGGATGCTTGGCATCACCTTAGTGATATTGAACTGCGTGCCATGCTGGAAGCCGGGCAGGTAGATGACTATTGCTTTGCGCTCGGCGGCATAGCTGAGCAGGTCATAGAGCCTCTCGCGCTGAGGCTCGTCGATGGCATAATAGGAGCCAAAGAGCAAGATGTCATCCTCATCGATGCGAGGCCAGATCACGTTAAAGCGGTTGGCAGGATATGTGCCGTAGTTCACAATCTGGTCTTGCTCACCGTCGCCCTTGAAGATGGCGGCGAGTGGGGTAGAGCCGTCGGTGTAGCGGTCTATCGACTTGGTATCAACATGGTGTTTTTCAAAGAAATCAACCACCCAGTCGCCCACCTTGTCGGTGCAGCACTCGCTCACCATCGACACTGGCAGGCCCAGGTCACCTAGAGCAGCAGCGGCATTGCTCACTCGCCCTCCCACAAAGGAACACACAGGCTGGTGATTTTGGTAGATGGTGTCGAGAATCGACTCCCCAATGGTAATGATTTTGCGCATTTTATTTATTATTTTTTTGTAAACTAAAGTTTCGTGTTGTGACAGGCGTTGAAGCAGTAAAACACTATGCATTAGTGCATCCGCTGGTGACGTGAAAGCTGCTGATTGCCTCACTCGCGGCCGCCAGGATTTCAGTCATAGTAAGCTTAATACCCATCATTTACTTACTTTTGATATGCAAAGGTAGTGCAACAATGCTAAAAAAGCAAAGTTTGCGACATTTTTTCGATGAAAAAAGGTGTTACTTGACCTCAATTCGCCATATATTTACCGAAAACTATTTCGTTAATTTGCAGCAATGTAAAAGTTGTATTATCTTTGCAGCGTGGCAATTTAGCTTCAACAAGCTCAATGTCGCAAAAACATTCTTTTATTAACTTAATTAATCCCAACAACACATGAAGAAAATTTTTACTCTATGCTTTATGGCAGTTGCTCTGATGGCAAGTGCCAAGACCTACACACTCAGCGAGCTGGCCACACTGGTTCCAGCTCTGGAGGACGGCACCGGCGTTACCGTGGCCGATGGCGCTTACATTATCAACCTGCCGGCATCGCTGCCCGAGGGTGTTAGTGGCCTGGGCTATGACGACAACAACATCGTGCTCACCAAGACCTACTTCACCATCAATGGCGACCTGGTAATCAGCGAGGGCGAGACACTGCTCTTTGGCGGCTCATCAACAATGGAAATTAACGGCAACCTCACCATCACCAGTGCCACCATTGGTGCTGCCGAGGGCTCTGAAGGCACTGCCAAGGGTTTCCGCATGTACAAGGAAGGTGCCAGCGCTACTATCACAGGCAGCACTTTCAACTATGTGGGCATCAACTATGGCAACGGCACCGAGGAAGGCTGCCTCACAGCGACTGGTTGCACCTTCAACAACCACAACAGCAAGGGTGGCAATGCCGTGATCAACTTCACTTCATTGAGCAAGGGCAACCTCATCGAGAACTGCGAGTTCAACAATCCCACTCTCTCGGCAATGGCCAGCGGTGCTAACGTGGCTTGCGGCATCACCATCAAGGGTAATGTCATCAACAAGCCCGCAACTAGTGCCCGCCTCTATCCCGGTATCAACATGAGTGCTACTGGCCCTTATGACATCACCATCGACGGCAATCAGGTGCACGGCCCTGCCGAGGTCACTCGTTCGGGTGGTATCGCTCTGGCTTGCTTGCTGGGTAACCCTCCCACAGGCACTATGTATGTCACTAACAATTTCGTTGAGAACTGCTCTTATGGCATCACTCTCACCGGTCCCGGCAATGTGCGCATGATAGGCAACACCGTGCTCAACAACAAGTACATCTCCGACCCCGACCTGGGTGGTAGCGGCCTGAACATCACCTGCAACTCGGCTAATGTGATTGCAAAGGCCTACATGCAGGGCAACCACATTGAGGGCAACGCTTGGGGTATCACTCTCATTGGCAACGTTGACGTCAACGCCGGCTATGTAACTGGCGAGGAAAAAGATGTGGAAATGAATTCTGGTGAGAACGTGTTTATCAACAATGGCAACACCAAGTATGCCAACGGTGTTGACCCCGAGGGCGACTTCCAGCGCTGGGATCTCTACAACAACTCGGCCTGCACCGTCTATGCTCAGAACAACTACTGGTATGTTGCTTCGGGCGCCAACCCACGCGTGACAATCTTTGATAAAGCCGATGATCCTTCTAAGGGCGAGGTGATTTACACACCCTGGGCAGGCACTACCTACACCGGAATCGACACCATCAATGCCAGCGACAACGCTGGGTCGCAGCGCTACAACATCATGGGTCAGCCTGTTGACAGCAACTATCGTGGCATCGTCATCGAGAAGGGCAAGAAAATCTTGGTTAAGTGAGAGCAGAACTGAGCTTGCTCAAGTTATGCCGAGCGTGAAAGATTTGGAGCAAAGCTCAAAATCTTGGTTAAGTAATAACAAAACTGAGCCTCATTGCATTCTAATCCCTGATTAGGGTTTTAGATTACCTCACACACACGCGAAGAGGGCACATCTGTTAAATAAACGATGCGCTCTCTTCGCTCGTCTTGCATGACTTTAACGTGAAAAGCTGCTGCGCATCATTTTTTGAAAGGTGGAAACCGAATAATGAGCAAATATTTGTTTTTTTATGGAAAAACCTTTTACTTTGCGAAGTTGAACGTAATAGTATTAATTTGTTTTTTCTTCAGTTATGAATAAAATAGTCAAATATTTAATTGTTATATTGTCGTTTCTCAGTATTTCACTTTCGATTAACGCATTTGCTGCAAATACTGATTGTAGGTTTGGATGTGAAGTTTTAGATGTTGATACCGTTGTTCAAACTGAACCCCAAAAAATGATTTGTACTACAACAATAACGGAGCCTATTAAACATCCACTATGGGTTGTGGATGGAAAAAGCTATGGAAATTTAGAGCTTGATTCAGTCATGCTTTCTGCTCAAAGCGCAGAAGAATTAATCCCAATTGTATTGAATTCTATTGGTATTTCGATAAGTGCAGAAGAGATTAAAGACTATACAATATTACCACCAAATTACGGATCTGCTGTATATGGTGTACGTGGCTCTGCTGGAGCAATAGTCATCACAACCAAAAAGAAAATAAAAGGAAATAATAAGTAGTGATCATCGGCACGCCGAAACGCCCTCATTCACACCCCTCATTTCGCGACAGGTCGCTTCCCTCAAAACACCGTGCAATGGGCATGCAGGATTGATTGGAACCGCAGGAAGTGAGAATATGGGCAGGTGGAAACCGAAAAATGAGCAAATATTTGGTTTTTGATGAAAAAAGCAATTACTTTGCGAAGTTGAACTACACAAAACAATTTATTATGAAAGGAGAAAAGATCTGCAAGGCGCTCAAAGAAATCAGACTCAATATCGCAAAATCTAATGATATCGATTATATTCTTGCAGAGTGTAATCACAAAGGCGATTGCTCTGGCACTTGCCCGCAATGTGAGAAAGAAATGCGATACATTGAGCAACAGTTGTTGCGTCGTCAAACCCTTGGCAAGGCAGCTGTGGTTGCAGGTCTTGCACTTGGAGCAACAAGCATTGCTCCTGCAATGGCACATACATATCATAATGTGCCAAAAGTTGAGCAAAGCAAAGAGGAACTGAAGCCTGTTGATTGTGCACCAAATGACACTGCCGCAATAATTGTGCGTGGAACAGTTATTGATGAAACTAATGAGCCATTGATTGGAGCAATGATTCACGTCCTTGATGAAAAAGGGAAAAAAACAAAACTCGGTACTGCCACTGATTATTTCGGACAGTTTGCAATTAGGGTTTCAAAAGGAAGTAAAGTACAGATAAGATATATTGGTTATAAGATAGTGACAAAGAAATTCAACAAGCCAGAGGAAAATCTCGTTATAAAATTGAAGGACGAGGATATGCAATTAACAGGAGAGGTTGTTATTGTAAAGCAAAAAACTATGCCTGATGTTGATTCTGACATCTATGAGATGAGATAGGTCAGTATCACTCAGCAGGAGCTCGCCACCTGAACGCCTGCGGCTGGTGACGAGCCGGAAGATCATCGGCACGCCGAAACGCCCTCATTCCCACCCCTCACAGCGACAAGTCGCTTCCCTCAAAACACCGTGCAATGGGCATAAACATCTTTTTTTCTTGTAGATTTTTTTAAAAAAGTATATCTTTGCATATTCAAATTAAAAAAGCATGGAGGAACTGGTTGTAAAAATACCCAATGTTTCACAAGAACTACGAATAGGATATAGTTTTAACTATCTTATTAATGTGATTTCTGAAACTGAAGCTGCTGATAAGGTGCTTTGGGACTTTTCTGGTGTGGAGTTTATGCATCCATTCTTTTTGGCACCATTAGCTATTTATAGGAACACATCAGAAAAAGTAATTAAGTGTATTAATATTCCATTGCGTGTTCAATCATATCTAAATAGTATTTGCTTTGATAGAATGTTGCATTTCGATGAAGATAATCGTGATGATGTGGAGGCTGTAATGTCAAAGTATCTAGATAAGACTTACATTCCACTTTGTAGTTTTGCAATGACAGACTCCAATAAAGACTCTTTTGGTACACTGCTTCAGAGTATTATCACTCGTCAAGTTAAGATGGAACGCGGCGGATGTAATTCTTTAAGCTATCTTATTGGTGAACTGTTGGATAATATTTACGAACATTCGGATAGTAGCAATGGCTATGTCTTCTCACAATTCAATCATAGTGAAAAAGCTATTAATCTTTGTATCGCTGATACAGGTATAACCATTAATGGTAGTTATCAAAAGGCGAATCTTTATTTAGATGAAATAAATGGCAATGAAGTTGAAGCATTGAAATTGGCGAATGAAGGCTATTCTACCAAAAACCGACCTGAAGCCGAGAATAGAGGATATGGTATATCTACTTCCAAGGAAATGCTTGTGGTTGGGATGAAGGGTGCTTTCTTTATGCTTTCTGGTGGAGCTTTTCATAGATATGAAAATGGCGCTAATGATTATTTTGATTTGCGAGATATTTTTAGATGGAATGGTACTGTTATTTTATTACGCATTCCTATTAATGTGCCAAAGAATTTTAACTATACAGATTATTTAGAATGATATGAAACAGACAATAAAACTAAGAGATATTTATGCTGCGGACTTGTATACACGTTCGCGTGCAGCTGAACTTCGTTCAAAAATAGAAGTGACAACTGAAGAGGTGGAACTTGATTTCGATCAAATAGGTTTTATGTCACGTTCTTTTGCTGATGAGCTATGTAACATCATTGATGATATGAAGTCTATCAAGTTTAGTTTTATAAACCGTTCTGACGAAGTGGAAACCATGATGAATAAAGTTGTAGAAGGGCGTAGTCGTGAGCGTAAACGTGGTGTAGGTAATGCAAAGATTTTCAAGATAAAGAATTTGGAAGAACTATCTAAGTATTTTCTTGAGATGGCATAGTGTCTATTCTAAATCATGTCTGATATAATAAGTCGAGAAACGGTAATCTTCGTTCTCGACTTTTTTAGCATACCGAAACGCCCTCATTCCCACCCCTCATTTCGCGACAAGTCGCTTCCCTCAAAACACCGTGCAATGGGCACACAGGATGCTTACTCCAAAGTGCTGGCGCCGCTCTGCCTACGCAGTCGGTTACGCTGTCGTGAGAGTGCTGCCGATGACCTGCCGCAATTCCGCTTCGCTCCGTGTGCGCCAGTCATCGGGGCGTGTCGCTCTTAACCTCATGGTGTGGACGCTCCGAAGTCGCACGGCTGAATCCTACGCTAACGCAGGTGTCCGACCTGTTGCCATAACGACACCCGAGATACACATTATAAGAAGCAATTATTGAAAAAATAGTGTGAGCATAAATGAAAAACCATTAATTTTTATTACCTTTGCACAACAATTGAAAAATAACAAATTACTAATTACTCTGCATTATGTCTATCTTGGTAGTTTTCAAGCTTATTGGCTCGCTGGCGTTGCTCATGTTTGGTATGAAATCGATGAGCGAGAGTTTGCAAAAGATGGCTGGTCCACAGCTGCGCCGCGTGCTGGGCGCGATGACCACCAACCGTTTCACGGGAATGTTGACCGGTGTCGCCGTCACCGCGGCAGTGCAGAGTTCCACGGCGACCACACTGATGACCGTGTCGTTTGTCAACGCTGGCTTGTTGACGCTAATTCAGGCCATCTCGGTGATTATGGGTGCCAACATCGGTACCACAGTCACGGCATGGATTATGAGCCTGGGATTTTCGTTCAACATCACCGACTTTGTGTATCCAGCATTCTTCTTAGGCATCATCCTCATTTACATGAAGAAGCGTCGTGTGATAGGCGACTTCCTCTTTGGTGTGGCGTTCCTTTTCCTGGGACTGGGCACTCTCAAAGAGACCGGCACCAACTTTGCCACCGACCCGGCCATGCGCGACAGCATCATGGCGTTCTTCTCGCAGTTTGGCAGCTCCATGTGGAGCTATCTGCTCTTCCTGGTGATAGGTAGCATCCTCACGCTGTGTGTGCAGTCGTCGGCAGCCATGATGGCTATCACCATGATATTGTGCTCCACTGGCGTGATGAGCATCACCCAGGGCATCATGCTCGTGCTCGGCGAGAACATAGGCACCACCATCACCGCCAACATCGCCGCCATGGGTGCCAATGTGCAGGCACGCCGCGCTGCGCTGGCTCACTTCACCTACAACATGATAGGTGTCATCTGGTCGCTGTGCCTGCTCAAGCCCTTCGTGGGCCTCATTTGCAACATTGCAGGCTTCGACCAGGACATGACAGCCGCTGATCCGGGCTACCAGGCCAACTTGGCGAAGATATCGGTAGTGCTCGCCGGTTTCCACTCGGCATTCAATATCACTAACACCGCCATCCTTATCTGGTTCATTCCGCAAATCGAGAAACTCGTGTGCGCCATCATCAAGCCGCGCAAGCAGGACGAGGAGGACGACTTCAAGCTACACTTCATCACTTCGGGCATCATGAAGACTCCCGAGCTCTCGGTGCTTGAGGCGCAAAAGGAGATTAAGTCCTTTGGCGAGCGCATCCAGAGCATGTTTGGCATGGTGCGCACACTGCTCGACGAGGAAGACAAGGACAAGTTTGTGAAACTCTACTCCCGCATCGAGAAATATGAGGAGATCAGCGACCAGATGGAGGTGGACATCGCTAGCTATCTGCACGACGTGAGCGACGCTCACCTCAGCGACGAGACCAAGGCCAAGATGCGAGCCATGCTGCGTGAGATATCTGAGATAGAGAGTATTGGCGACAGCTGCTACAAGCTCGCTCGCATCATCAACCGATACCGCACCAGCAAGGAGCAGTTCTCGGGCTATCAACTCAAGCACATCAAGAGCATGATGGAACTCGTGGATAACAGCCTCACCGAGATGAACAGGGTTCTGGTCAACTACAGGGAGGACAGCGACATCAACCGTGCTTATAACATCGAGAACGAGATCGACAACTACCGCGACATGGTCAAGGCCGAGAACTTCAACGACGTGAACGAGCAGAAGTATAGCTACGCCATCGGCACCATGTACAGCGACTTCTTCGACGAGTGCGAGACAGTGGGCGACTACGTCCTCAACGTGGTAGAGGCACGCATGGGCGTGAAGAAGAAAGACTAAGCCTGAAACTGTATTTCACGGTTATCTCAAACAACACAATTTAAACTTGAGTCCACTTAAAAAATAAAAGCACACGAATTAAACGAATTACAACAAATTCAATTTTATTGATATTAAGCGTTTGTTGGAGAGTTGTCTTCTTTTGCAGTTCTATTTGTTTTTTCTAAAAATAGCTACTTATTAAAGTGTATTCAAAAGTTGATAAAGTCTTAGAGCTTTATCAACTTTAATAGTATAAAATTGCCTGAGAAGATAAACTGCCTTAGAACTGGAAGTAGATGAAAGGCTGCACCTCGCTGGTCTTCACCTGCACGATGACGGTGATGAGCAAGATGAGGACAAGGATGTAAAGATAGGGCGGCATGCTGACGAAGGCGTTGCGACACCGCTGCGAGAGCCGGTCGGGCACGAAATGCAGGGCGTAGCCCAGCACTATGAGTACAAACACGTGCCAATAGTTGGCTATCACCTGTGGCAGCAGCTCAGGGTGGAGACTGGTGAAAATCTGTGAGAGCATCACGCCCAGGTTGCCCCACTCTCCGTGGTGAAAGAGTCCGTTCCATGTGATGTCGGCATTGCGGAAGAGCATCCAGGCAAAAATCACGAAGTGGAAGGTGACAATCACCATGAGCACATTCCAGAGCTTGGTGTGCACAAACTCAGCACCACGCGTCACTGTCATCCACACCTTGTGTAGCACCAGCGCTATGCCATGCAGCGCTCCCCAGAACACGAAGTTGAGTGATGCACCGTGCCACAATCCACCCAGCAGCATGGTGAGCAGGAGGTTGAGGTATTGCCTGGCCTTGCCCTTGCGGTTGCCACCGAGCGAGATATACACATAGTCGCGCAGCCAGGTGCTGAGCGAGATGTGCCACCGACGCCAGAAGTCGGTCACCGACACTGCCTTGTAAGGGTTGTTGAAGTTGATGTTGAAATGGAAGCCCATGAGCAGTGCCAGACCTATTGCCATGTCGCTGTAGCCTGAGAAGTCGCAATAGATTTGCATGCCATAGCCGTAGGCCCCCAGCAGGTTCTCTATGCCACTGAACTGGATGGGGTTCTCAAACACGCGCTGCACAAAGTTCACGGCGATGTAGTCGCTGATTATCGCCTTCTTGAAGAGTCCAATGACAATAAACCAGAATCCTGTGCCCAGCATCTGGCGGGTGACGACCACGGGTTTGTAAATCTGAGGGATGAAGTCGCTGGCTCTGACGATGGGGCCTGCCACCAGTTGCGGGAAGAACGAGACGTAGAAGGCATAGTCGAGCAGGTTATCGACGGGCTCTATCTTGCGGCGGTAGATGTCGATGATGTAGCTCAGCGACTGGAAGGTGAAGAATGAGATGCCCACAGGCAGGAAAATGTCTAATGTGTCCCATTTCACGCCATTGAAATTAGCCCACAGCTCGCCAAAGAAGTTGGTATATTTGAAATATCCCAGCATCCCCAGGTCTATCACTAGGCTCAGCAGCACTAGCAGCTTGCGCACCCACCGTCGGCGGCTGTTGTGCAGCAGGTCGCCAATGATATAGTCGGAGCACGTGACTATCGCTAACAGGAAGAAATACACTCCACTGCTCTTGTAGTAGAAATAATAGCTGAATGCCACGACAAAGATGGTGCGTGGCAGCGACTTGTTGCGCAGCAGGGTGTAAATGACGATGAAGATGGCAAACATGCACAAGAACATGCCGCTTGAGAAGATGAGTGGCGAGTTGCTGTCGTAGGCTAGCTCACCAAGCAGTTTTCCCAGGTCAAGGGTGCCAAACTGCACCTTCAAGTAAGATAGTATGTTTTGCCAGATGTCTTGCATTTCGGTCTGTTATCGGTTTTCATATCCTAGCATCAGAGCATCGTAGAGGTAGCGCGCAATGCGGTTGCCTCCACGGCTGTTGATGTGGGTGTAGTCGCTGTTGGCCTCGCCATGTCTCACCATCTCGACTATGCTGCCTTCGCCGCCCATTGCCGTGTACATGTCCCAGAACGCCACGCCGCTTTCGATGGCGGCGCGTTTCTGAGCCTGGATGAGTCCCAGCACGCCCTTCATGGTGCGCCACCCTCCCTCGGAGCGCTCCTCGCGGTCGCTACACCCCACGATGAGGACGCTGGTGCCGGGCATGTTGGCCTTGATGTTGTTCACGGCGGCGATGATGGAGTTGCTATAGGGGGTATATACGCTCCTGCCCGCTTCGGCCACATTGAGGCCATACATGAGAATCACGAGGTCGTAGTGGCGGGCTTTGTTAAACATTGTCATCACTTGTGGCGGCACTTTGCTCAGATGGCTGCCGCGTGCCGAGCGCATGGCGTAGTTATCGACCATGATGCCCGTCTCGCTGTCCATTGATGCCCCAAGAAAAACCATGCTCTCGGGGTTGGTGACACTCCAGCGCACCGACCGTATGTCGCCCGTGACTCTGGCGTGACCTATCAGGGTGCCAGTGTTGAGGGAGAAGTGTGTGGTGTCGGTGCCGTTGACCACGGCGGTGGCATAGCCTGCACCAGTGGTGCCAAAGAAATAGAACGTGGAACTAGTGCACGAAGCACATCGAGAGTAGTGTCCCCCTCGGCCCATAAGGCTCACCCATGCGCCTTGCCCAGCGGTGAAGTAGTTGCCAGTGAGGTTGTTGTAGGCCTCAGCGTATCCACCTTTGTCAACGGCTTTGTGCTGGTTCCATCCACCGAAGGTGTGCTTTACAGTGTTGCGGATGTTGGCAGTGATCGACGTCATGGGCACGTAGCCCACACCACAACCGCCAAAGCGCTGCTGCAGCAGCTCGCGCAGCATGGCGGTGAGGATGTCGCCCTCGATAAACGAGTCGCCCAGCACAGCAATGCGCACCGGCCTGCTGCCAGCCTGGTCAAGAGCATTATAAAAGGCTGCCATGCCTCCGCTGTGGCCGTTGCTCATGTCGATGATGCTCGTCACGCCCTCGCGTGTCACAGTCTTTTGTGCATGGGCGCGCAGAGTAGAGTCCTCGGCAGTGACCACATTGCCCTGGCTGTCGCGAGTGAGGTGTGAACCCTCAATAACTGGTGTGCTTGACTTTTGGTTCTCGGCCATCTCGGTGAGATAGGAGTCGGCGTTCACAATCTTTGCCACTAGCGAGTCGGTAGTGGCGAGTTGACTCAACACTGAGTCGTTCCTCAGGTCGGAGAAAACATCCACCTTGCGCATCTTCCAGCCCCCCACGCTAACGCTTGGCAGCCAGAACATAGCAAGCAGTGCCAGCAACGATGCCAGCACTATCCACACCACTTTGCTCAGATAGTTTTTCTCCATTTCACTCTAAAAAAACGTGCAAAGGTAAGGAATTTAAGTGATAAGTGTTGAGTTTTAAATGTTAAAGTTTTGCGCGTGTTAACTTATTTCATCATGCATTACCACGCTAACTCCCTTATGCAAAAAGGGCTAGTAGCGATTTCAGTCATTGTCTCTTTTTAGCTTTATCAAGTCGCCCTTGCGTAGAGTAGCATCTTGAGGCAGGTTGTTGATTTTTGCCAAGTCCTTAAGGCGGATGCCAAACATCTGTGAGATGAGCCACAACGATTGCCCGTCGTCGGTAACACGGTATTGCTCATGCACGCCATGTGCCTCGCTGTGCTTGCGGTTCACATAGATGATGTCGCCCACCTGGGGCTGCTTGCTGCCCTTGGGCAAGTCGTTGTAGTCGAGAAGCTTGTCAAGCTTCATGTTATACTCGTCGGCTATGTCTTGATAGGTGTCGCCAAGCACTGCCATGATGTAGTTTAGGTCGTGGCGGCGCTTGGTGGGGTGACGCAGTAGAGGGTGGTCGCGCTTTGGGCGAGTAATGGGCTTGCTCTCGTCGCGGCTAGGCTGCTCATCTACCCACTTGTCGAGCCCGTAGGTCTCAATCATGTTGATTAGTTTCTCGGCGTAGAGAGGGTCGGTGGCATAGCCACAGCGCTTTAAGCCATGAGCCCAACCACGATAGTCGGTGATCTCGAGGGTGAATAGCGACTCATAACGCTTGGCTTTGAGAAAGCGGGAGTGGTCGGTGTAAGAGTCGTGGGCCGAGCGATACTTGCGGTAGCATGTCCTGCCCGAGAACACGCTGTCGCCACGCCACGAGCGGTGGCACTTGATGCCAAAGTGGTTGTTGCCTTCTCGTGCTAGCTTGCTAGTGCCGGCAGCACTCTCGAGCAGCCCTTGTGCCAGGGTGATGCTTGCCGGTATGCCATGCTCGCGCTGCTCAATGAGCGCGGCATTTTTGTAGGTGTCGATGTAGCGATACACTTCATCGCGGGTCACAGAATGCCCGTTTTGGCAAAAAAAGAGGCAAAAAAAGAGGCAAAAAACTATTTTTTTGTTGATATTTAAAAAAATATCAATAATTTTGCGATTGCTAAAGTAAATATGAAACATCATGAACGAAAAGAATTTTGTCACAAAGATACAAATTTACTCCTATAATGAACTAAGTGAGGAGGACAAAAATTTAGTTAATCTTGCTAAAGAAGCCACAAAGGCCAGCTATGCTCCCTACAGTAAGTTTCATGTGGGGTCGGCACTGCTGCTCAATAATGGCGTCATTATCAAGGGCGCTAACCAGGAAAACGCAGCCTTTGCAGGCACCTGCGGTGAGCGCAGTGCTTGCTATAACGCTGGAGCCAACTATCCCGGTGTGCCCATCAAGAAGATGGCCATCGCGGCCTTTACCAAAGGCGACTTTGTGGAGCATCCCACCGCACCATGCGGCGTGTGCCGTCAGGCTCTGCTCGAGTTTGAGACCCAAGCAAAGCAGCCCATTGAGGTGATTCTTGTGGGAAGAGAGAAGATTTATAAAGTGGAAAGCGTAAAAGCTCTGCTTCCACTGGCGTTCACAGAATTTTAAAAAGGCGAGAACTACTAGTTTGGTGGGCATGTGCCTCCACGCCCTTAGTAGAATGGCAACCAAGAACACTGCCCTGCGTTGTGTTGTGACAATGGCTATTGCTGTTGTCTTCACGTGTGTGTCGCTGGCGCAGCGGCCCGCAATGCATGTGATGGATGCGGTTAACGACAGTGTTGTCGATGAAGGCAACACCCTCTATCTCCACGACAAGCTCAACTGGGTGATGAGCGACGCCTACAAGCAGATGTGCTCCTCAAAGACTGCATCATTGAGGGTTGTGGGGCAGCTCAACGACACCCTAATGAGTGGTATCATGATTGATGTGGACCAGATGAAATGCGTCTTTGAGTGCCGCCTCAATCTCAACACTGGCGAGATAGAGCCCCTCGACATGGTGCGAGGTCTCACACCCAAGGAGATAGCACGTGCCGAGCGGCAGGTGACGCTGCTTGAGAAAGTGAGCGACCTTGATGACATCCACAATGTGGCAGAGGCAGGAAACCTAAATGCCGACGTGGTTGAGATTGCACCCACTCTCACAAGGGTCTATCTGCTGCAAGGCACCGACAAGGCGAAGCTCATTCCCTTTGGCAACGACTATAGCTTCGACTTTGATGCCGCTGGCAACCTCATTGCACGTCGCAAATATCACAACTCCTTCATCCCCATTGACTTTGGTGGTAAAGAAGACAATATACACAAATGCACTCACTCGCACCTCGACGATAACCCTTACATCACACCCACCGACATTGCCACCTTCCTGCTCTATGGCCACGACCTCTATGGCATGAAGACTTTCTCGGTTTATAGCAAAGCATTTGGCTGCTATTTCACCTATTATGCCGAGACCGCAACAATCGTGCTTGTAGAAGACAGCGACGACATGAAATAGTTAAGTGTTGAGTGTTAAGTTCACTGCAATCGTGTTATTGGTGCAAGCGTTAGCTTGTTCTAAATTAATTGAATACTAAATAGATGGCTTTCAATTTTGTACATAGCGATGAGCCTCACCACTGCCACTGCTGTGGGGAGGACTTCAAAGGTAACTACTGCCCCACATGCGGGCAGAAGGCCACTTTAGGATCCATTACCTGGAGTAGCGTGGGCAAGGGCGTGATGGACGTGTGGGGCATGGGTGGACGATCGCTACCGCTCACGCTGTGGCACCTCGTTCGCCGACCAGGACAGCTCATTGGCGCCTACATCAGTGGCAAGCGCCAGGTGAGCTTCCCGCCAGTAAAGATGCTGGTGATTGTGGGTGTGTTTTTTTTCGTGATAAGTTGGTTGCTGGGAGTTGATTCGTTTGGCGTAGAAAACAAGCCCATCACTAGCACTGGCGTGAGATACTTCATCGACTTGGTCAACCAATTTCTCGACAACAACGCCAACTGGGCTCTGCTCTTTGTGCTTGCCTTCTTCATCGTCCCCACTTGGATTGTGTTTCGACACGCGCCGCAATGCACGCGCCACACCCTGCCGCAAGGCTTTTACATACAGGTGTTTGTCGCCACACAACTCTTGATGCTGATAGGTGTCTTCTCCACTATCGATGACCTGTTTCATCTCTCTACCGAAGAGGACTACACCACCATCGCTACACTATCATTTATCACTTTCCTATTTGTTGTTGACTACAAGTACATCTTCGGCTACAGCTGGTGGGTCACATTATGGAGAGTGCTGGTTACGATTACCATCACCACCCTTGTGATGAGGGTAACGGTGCTCCTGTTCTTTACACTCGATGATCTCTGCACCCAGCAAAACGCCCAGCTCACTAAGTGCGTGTCTCTTGTCGCCAAAGATGTCTTGGCAATAGCTCTCTTGTGCTGGGCCACAAGCCTCATCAACCGCAAGGCATGGCGCAAGCTGCTACGCAAATCTAAGAAGAAATCCTAAAAGAAGACCCTATATCCTGCCACGATCGCCCAAAAACACCGTTGCGTGACAGAAGACGCAAAAAAAATTTGCTACGAAAAGATCAATAATAAATTGTTTTACGTATTCCATATTTTTCTGCTTATTCTAAAAACTAATTATCGTGGATGATTTATTTGAATAATCCAGATTTTTTTTATAAATTTGCAGTTGTTACCTATTAAATGTTTATAGAATGAAGAAGACAGTATCACTCGTTATTATGCTCATGTGCGTTACCTTTGCTGCACAAGCGTTTTGGCTCTCGGCAAGGTGGGAAGGCACTGTGCAAGTGGGGGGGTTGAGACCACAAACTCTCAAGTTCAACATCAGTGAATCATTTGACGGCTCACTCGAGGCTTACATCAGCGCCGTCAACGAAGAAGCGACGCACATCCCCTGCGAAGCCTCACGACTGCCTGGATACTACCAGATAGAAATAAAAATGCCATCGATCAACGCATGTTTTACCGGCACTGTCATCGACCATAATAGCATAGAAGGCACCTTTGTGCTTGACGGCAAGAAACAGCCGTTGAAGCTCATGTGCAAGGACTACGACACTGGCGAAGTGGTGCAATACCTCAGACCAGTGAAGCCCCGAACTCTGCCTGTAATGAAAGATGGCGACACCACAAAACTCATCAAGAAAGAATGGAAAGGCAATCTCAACTTTCAAGAGGTGACGTTTGGCCACGACGACGTGACCCTTGCCGGAACACTCTACATGCCCAACGGCACTGGCACCAATGGCGTGCCAGCGGTAATCATCGTCTCGGGTAGTGGCACTCAAGACCGCGACGGCTCCATGATGGGGCTCACCCCCTACAGAGCTATTGCCGAGGATCTGCTGTGCCACGGCGTGGCGGTGCTCACCTATGACGACCGCGGTGCGGGAGAGTCAAGCCCCTTGAAGGGCAACGAGACTACACTCGACTATGCCCGCGACGCACAGGCAGCTTTCGACTTCCTGATGAGCACTCCTGGCATCAACCACTCGCGCATAGGCTACTGCGGCCATAGCGAGGGTGGACAGATCGCCTTTATCAACGCTTCCCGCGACCCGCGCGTGGCATTTGTCGTGTCGCTTGCCGGTCCCGCAGTGAGCGGCCGCGACGTGATGGTGCAGCAAAACCTCTCGCTGCTCGACATCAGTGGCATAACTTGTACCCCAGCACAAGTAGCAGAGCTTAATGGCATCTTTGACGACATCGTGAATATTGCCGACACCGCACAGCTGCAACAGTCGCTGCGCCAGCGATTGGCAGCCAGCACGCTGCAGCACTACACTCCTGAGCTCCTTGAGCAGAGCGTGGCAGTGATGACCTCGCCATGGTACATGTCCTTCGTCCGCTTCAATCCCAAGCCTTATCTCGAGAAAATCAACTGCCAAGTTCTCGCCCTGGGTGGAGAATGGGACTTCCAGGTCAACGCCGAGCAGACCTTCACCGCTCTCAAAGCCAGCGTCAGTAACGTGAGATGCGAGCTCCTGCCCGAGCACAACCACATGTTTCAGAAGTGTCCGTCCAAGCTCGCCAGTCTCAACTATCCCACGCTGGGCAACATCTCGGCAACCACGCTGGGCCTTATCCTTGATTTCGTTAAAGGCGTTTACACTAAGAAACAATAGGCTAGGCTATTCAAGCAAAAAATGAACTAATTGGGGACGGTTCTCTTTTAGTTCATTTTTTCGTTTTGCCCCTTTTTTGCACGCACGAAGTGCTTGTTTTATAAGCCCTCACATTATCTCCCTTGCTATCCAGGCGCAGGCTTGGGCATCGGCAAGGGCATGGTGGTGATTCTTGAGGTCATAACCCAGGGCGGCAGCCACGGTGTGGAGCTGATGGTTGGGCAGGTGGCGGAGCTTGTGGCGCGAGGCGCGCAGGGTGTCGAGGAAGATGTAGTCAGGGTAGTCCATCTGGTAGGTGCGAAAAGCGGCGCGCAGGCACCCCTCGTCAAATCGACTGTTGTGCGCCACTAGTGGTAGCCCAGCAATCATCGGCTCTATATGTTTCCACACCTCGGGGAAGAGGGGAGCGCCGTCGGTGTCATCACAGCACAGCCCATGCACGCGTGAGCACCAGTAACTATAGTAGTTAGGTTCGGGCTGGATGAGCGAGTAGAACGAATCTACAATCTCTGCGCCCCGCACTATCACCACGCCAACTGAGCACACCGAGGAGCGCTCACCATTGGCGGTCTCAAAATCTATTGCAGCAAAGTCGGTCATATTCTAAATATTATTTGCAAAGATACAACAATGATATGCCATTTCGTAGCAAATGTGATGGGAAATCGTCAGAGTTAAGCTAGAATCGCAGTAGTTATTGATGGCGGCTATTTTCGTGAGAAAAATCTGATTACCTCGCCAATGCAAAGGACGACAGATGTGGTGACGACGATAATGAGCCAGTCGCTGGCTTTAAGGCTGGTCACATTAAACATCTCACCGCCTAATTGCACTATCAGTATTTGCCCAACGAAGATGACAGCTGCAATGATCATGAACCCCTTGCAGTCTTTGATTCTTGCCAGTGCCGACTTGCCAGTCATGAATGCTTTAGCATTAAACATGTTCCAGAACTGCAACATCACGAAGATGGTGAAGAACAAGCTTAACTCGTAGGCGCTCAGTCCATCGTAATCGCCATAGTTGAATTTTATCAAGTCTAGCGTGGAGGTGACGTTGGAGTGCTGCATGACAATCAAAATTGTAAGCAGGAAAATAGTGAATAGTCCACCCACGCCAAGTATGTTCCATGCCATGTACTTGTTGATGATTGAGTCGGTAACCTTGCGAGGCTGCTCTTTCATGACCTTGTGAGTAGGAGGCAGTGAAGCGAGCGCTATAGCGGCGAAGGTGTCCATTATCAGGTTTACCCACAACATTTGAGTAACTGAGAGCGGTGACTCGGTGCCAATGAAAGCGCCAATGAGCACAATCAGGCAGGCCACCACGTTGATGGTCATCTGGAACATGATGAAGCGCTGGATGTTCTTGTAGAGCGAGCGTCCCCACATCACTGCCGAGGCGATGGTGCTGAACGAGTTGTCTTGAATGGTCATGTCGCTGGCTTCCTTGGCCACTGCTGTGCCGTCGCCCATGGAGAGGCCCACGTCGGCGGCGTTGAGGGCTGGAGCGTCGTTGGTGCCATCGCCAGTGACAGCCACCACCATGCCTTGCTTCTTGAGCATCTTCACGAGTCGCTCCTTGTCGCTAGGCTTGGCACGCGAGACGATTTTCACGTCTTGAACACGAGTGGCGAGTTCTTCATCGCTGATGGCAGCGAAGTCGCTTCCTGTGAGGATGTTGCCATCGCCATCGTCGTCGGTCCAGAGGCCAATTTGTCGTCCTATCTCCTTAGCGGTACCTGGGGTGTCGCCAGTGACGATTTTCACTTGAATGCCAGCGTCGATACATTCCTTGATGGATGCAGGCACATCGGTGCGCACGGGGTCGGAGATTGCAAAGATGCCGGCAAAAATCAACTCGGCATCTTTTATTTTGCCGTCATGAAACACGGTTTCTCCTTCGCCTAGCTCAAGATAGGCCATAGCCAGAGTGCGCATAGCCTTGTTTTGATAGTCAACGAGCAGCTGTTCATATTTGAGCTTTTGCTCTTGGGTGAGGTGGGAGTGTGCGAGCAGAATTTCGGGCGCTCCTTTCACATATAGCACCCTCTTGCCTAACACTCTTGAGATGGCGATGGTTGCCATGTATTTGTTCTCGGTAGAGAAAGGCAGGCGATCGATGATTTCCACTCGCTCCCTGATGGGCATGTAGTTGATGCCTCTCGCGTTCATCCACAGCAGGAGTGCCCCTTCGGTGGGGTTACCTATAGCTTTTGTGGCCGCTTTGTTAGAGAAGTCGAGGTTAGCTGTGGAGTTGACGGCAATCATCTCTTCGATGAACTCGGGTTTTATGTTTTCTAGTTTCTCATCGGCTACCTGCATTTGATTTTTTGTGAGTGTTCCGGTCTTATCGGTGCAGATGACCGAAGTGGCTCCCATAGTCTCGCAGGAATGCATGGTGCGTGGCAATGTGTTCTCTTTCATGAGCTTGCGCATGCTCAATGCCAGGCTTAACGTCACGCTCATGGGTAATCCCTCGGGGACTGCCACCACAATGAGGGTGACGGCAATCATGATGGTGTTGAGCACATAGGCCGTGAAGTCGAGCCAGTCGATGTTGTGGTGGGCGCCTATGAAGAATGATATTATTCGCCCCACGATAATTAGCGCAGCAATGAGGTAGCTGGCCTTGGTTATCAGGCGGGCCAGTTTGTCGAGTTTCTCGCTAAGTGGTGTGGGATCACCTTCATCGACCTGTGCTGCCTCAAAAACTTTTCCGCTCTCGGTCTTGTCGCCCACGTTGAAGACCTGTGCTGTGCAATATCCGTCGATGACGATGGTGCCTTTTAGGATGTGGTTAGAAGGGTAGGTGGCATCAATGTCGAAATGCTCTGGTTTGGTGGTTTTTTCGGCTTGTGGCTCGCCAGTGAGCGACGACTCGTTGACGAGCAGGTTGAGCGATTCCAGGAGTTGGCAATCGGCAGGCACCTCCTCACCCGTCTCAAGCAGAACGATGTCACCCACCACTATGTCCTTGCGTGGCACTTGGCTCACATTGTTGTTCCTTATCACTTTCACTAGCGTGTCATCGTTGACCTCGTTAAGGCTTAGGAATGTTTTCTCGTTGCGTAGCTCAAGGAGGAAGGCAATGCCCGTTGCCAGTAGCAGTGCTAAAATAATTCCTATGGGTTCGAAGAACACGGTGTAGGGTGCGTGTTCCCACACATGCTCATAGATGGCAATGCCTAGCGACAGTGCAAAAGCAGTGATCAGAATTCTAAAAAGTGCGTCCTTAAATGCTCCAAATGAGCCCACCATTATTATAAGGATGGCCGCTGTCAGTGCAACAAGTGGCATGGCCCATGAGGTGTCTCCTCCCCATCCAGCCACTAATGACACTATGGAGAACACTGCGCCTAATGTAATTGTGCTGAGGCCTATCCAGTGCGTGCATGCCCCTTTGAGGTTGTCCCAGAAAGTAGATTTTTTAGGTGGTGTGAAGACATTGGCGCCGTGTTGTCGCCGGCTCTCAAGAACTTGTTCCTCTGTCAATCCACTATAGTGATGTGCGTTGGCCATTTTGTGTGATAAGATGATTTAAGACCGGTAATATGGTGAAAATGAATGTTGTAGCCTTTGTCGGCTCAAGGTGTTGAGAAAAACAGCGCAAAGGTAAGAAAAAGTTTTTAGTTATCAAAGACTTCAAGTCTAGGTAGAATTCTACCTAGACTTGAAGTCTAGTGCTTGGAGCTTTATGTTGTTATTTTAGTGTTTCACGATTGTGTGGTGAGATGAAACGTTGTTGCTGGTATATACTTTTAATATATAGTGGCCGTCGCGCATGCTGCCCACGTTCATGTAGTTGCCGCCGTTGCGCGCCACGAGGTTGCCGCTCATGTCGTAGAGCTCCACGCCCATGATGTAGCTAGGAGCGCTAGCCATGATGTAGTCGCTCGAGGGCACTGGACCCACCTTCACGCTGCTGTTGGCAGCGGGTTCGGGTACAGGTACAGGGTCGATGGCAGGTGCCCCATTGCTTGGCCCGAGCAGCACGCCATAAACGGCAGTGATATCGGCAGCTGTGATAATGCCGTCCCCGGTTTGGTCGCCATTGACGATGTGGCTATCGTCGTTGTTGAGCAAGTAGTTATATAGCTCGGTGATGTCGGCTGCAGTGACCACTCCGTCGCCGTTCACATCGCCACGCACCCACGCCTTCTGCCCCTTGAGCAGGTTGTCGAGCTTGATGGTGGTGCTCCATATTGGGTCGTCCTCATCGCTGCTGGTTTCTATCATCACAATTTTGTAAGTCTTGTTTGGGTTAAGATTTCCCTTTCCTGTGATGTAGCGCCATCCGTGGAAGTCAATTTTGCCGAAGTCGATGTAAGCATCTTGATGGCTCACGTCGGTGCTTCTGAGGTGCATCCTGAGGTATAGGTTGCTCATGTCGCCGCTCACATGCAGTGAGAGCTCTTCATTGCCATTTATTGTTACGTCATCAAAAGAGGAACTATAGATGCCTGCTTCCAGTGAAAGGGGATCATTAATCTTTATCTGCAATGACTTGCTGCCAAACAGGCGGTCGGTTGAAGCGCTCAACACTACGTCGGTATTCACCGAGGCATCCATTACAGAGAACGTGCTAGCATCCTCGAAGCCCTCGACAACAGTGGCATCGGGTTTCTCCTCGCCAGCGTCAACGGCGGTGAACTTGTGCACTATGGTCTCTGGCAGGTGAATTCCGGCGGTGTCGCTCATCTCCTTAGCGATGGTGAGGGTGTATTCCTCGCCGGGCACCATGGTTGATGCCACTGGGATGCGTATGAAGCCAAAGGGGTCGCCGGCCTTGCTGGTCTTGGTGTTGCGGCGGTTGTAGGTGAGAGCGTTGCCGTCTTTGTCGGTAAGCACTATTTTGTCGTAGTAGTAGCTGTTGTTGAGCATGGAGTCGGTGCGCAGCTCAATGGTGGCGCTCTTGTAGTGTACCAGGTCGCCCTCGTGCGGGAAGATGTCGATTACTTCGAGATACTTGCGGTAGGTGGTCTTGAACTGCAGTGTGAACGGCTCTTGCAGTCTCATGCCGCCACCATGCTCGGCGGTGGTGTCGAGGGTCACGGTGTAGAGGGTGTTGACGTCGTAGGCATCGACTGGCTCAAACACCATGCGGTAGTTGCTGTCTTCCCAGCGGAAGTGGCCTTCCACGGCTGGCTCGATGTGGAATGCTGCCTCGGTGGCCTCGGTGTTCATGTCCCAGTTGAACTCAAAAATCACTGGGGTGTTGGCCTTGAGTGGCGCGTCGCCCTCGTGCCACACTGGTGAGTAGTTGATGACCTCGGGAGGTGTCTCGCGCACGCGTGCCAGGTCGAAGTTGCAGTATTTCGATTTGTTGGCCTCGATGGTGACCTCTTTGGTCTGGGGGAAGTAGTGCTCTTGCTCCACCCTAATCTTGTAATTGCCAGGGGTGAGCATCTTGAAGGCGTAGATGCCGTTGTAGAGTTCGTCGGTGTAGCAGGTGTCGAGAGGTGTGTCGTTCATGTCGAGCAGGATGACTGTGGCGTTGCACACAGGCTCACGGTTGTCGTCGCCAAACATGATGAAGTCGTTAATCACGCGTGGCATGCGGTTGTCGCGTATGTTGCCAGCCACGGCACCCTTGTCGAAGAATGAGTAGCCAAAGTAGTCGTCGGCACCTAGCGAGAAGTTCCAGCCCTCCATCCAGCAGTAGTTGTCGTTCATGAGGCGGTAGGTCTCGGGAATATAGTCGTGGAAGGAGCCCTCGCTGAGCATCGACACGGCATGATTGCCTCGCAGCACGCCTAGGCCAGCGTTGTTCCAGTCGGGGTAGAAGGTGAAATCGCCGGCAATCTGGTAGTTGCTGGTCCACACCGCAGCGGCGTTCACCTGCAAGCGTTGCATGAGGGTGCTGGCAAGAACGTCGCTGTTGGGCACAACGGGTGAGCCCGTGGGGCCACGGTAGAGGCCCAGGATGTGGTTGCGACGCGATGGCACGCCCGTGGCGTTGCTGTGTATTGCATAAAAGATGTCGGCACCGCTGCTGTTGCACAGCGCCACGATGGTTGAGAGGGCAAGGTCGCTGTTGGCGTCGTTTGTCACGCGCGACATGCTGGTGGTGTAGCCCTTGGCGCGCAGGCAGTTGTTCAGAGCAAAGCCCTTCTTGAGGTTGGAGTTCGACTCCCAGTAGCCCGAGGTGTCGCCAGCTGCAAACGGATAGATCACCACGTTGCGGTCATCGCTCTCATGCCCGCCATGGCCAGGGTTGATATAGACGTGTGGCATGTAGTCGCCAGCAGCTATTGCAGAAAAGAAAACTGCAACAACCATTGACAATGCTAATGTATAGAAAAACTTTTTCATAATCGTTGCAGTGTTGTTACTGGTTAATATCAATAGTTATCACAGTGAGGTTGCCGTCGATGGTGGTGTAGGCAATCTTGCCGCCGCCCGCGGTGGGCTGCATGGTCATCGAGGTCTTGGGGGTGAGCTCGTGGCGCCAGGTGCCGTCGGCCTTGAGCAGTAAGATTTGCGACGAGGTGTATTGATAACCGTCGTCGCTGGCATTTTGGGCAACGATGTAGTCGTTGTTAAACCAGCATGGCATCTCGTAGTTGCCCAGCTCAGCGAGCACCTTGCCTTGCAGGGTGGTGACCACGATGCCACGGCCAGCAGCAAAGAAGGCGACCTTGTCGCCAGCGGGCGAGACACTCGCCCACAGGTAGCCAGCATAGCTCTCAACGGGAGTGTAGCGGTTTTCCTTGCCATTGATATTCACAACAAGCTGCGAACCAGTGGTATAGACACTGACTCCACGCTTTGGTGAAGTGGAAAAGGAGCGCTTGTCGCCATGCATCGCCATGCCTGCTGCTCCGCTCTCGAGGTGTACTGCTCCGTGCTGAGGCTCGAGAACCACGTCGCTCACCTGGCGCGAGAGGTCATAGCGCTTGCCAGTGCGATACACCAGTCGGCTTTTCTCGTCAACCACGCTGGTGACGTAATACACATGGCCGTCGTTACTCCACTTGGCGTCGAAGCCCGCGCCTCGCTCTTCGCTAATGGTGGCGACCTTACTGGTGGCAAGGTCAAGCATCTTTAATCCACGGGCATCAGCGTCGCTGTAGAGCAGACGGTCTCCGCTAGGGCTTAGGGTGGGGTAGAAGGCTGGCTCAATGCCGCGGAGCAGCGGTGTGGAGCTCGTCACTGTGACCTGCTGCGCACCTGCAATCATTGCCCATGCCCACATCAGTAATAGTAATGTCTTTTTCATTGTGCAAAATGTCTCATTTTAATTGAAAATTGTGCGATTATGTTTCTTTTTGCAAAGATAAATCCAAAAAACGAGAAAAGCAAAAATATTCAACTCTAATTCAAAATTCAAAAAAACGGACAAAAAGAACCGTCCCCAATTAGTTCAAATCGGACAAAAAACGGACAAAAAGAACCGACCCCTTTTTCCGATTTTTGTTGTAGAACGATAAAAAACGGACAAAAAGAACCGACCCCTTTTTCCGATTTTTGTTGTAAAACGATAAAAAACGGACAAAAAGAACCGACCCCTTTTTCCGATTTTTTGTGGTATTGAAAAAATTGTTTATCTTTGCCACTAAGTTATTGCTGTCTGCTAGATGAAATGTAGAATGTTGACACAATGGCTTGTTCTCACTTCCTCTTTCACTAAGCAGCTCACTCACACTCACAAATCAAAGTTTTAAGATTTTTATATATAATTATGGACAATAAGAACTATGACATTGAGGAATGTGTTGCCGAGGTTGACCGTGAGCGGTATGTGCGCGAGTTTCGTGATGTGGCGACTTTTGAGGCTTGTTGCCGGCAGTGCCCAAATTATGGCAATCGCTGGGGGTGCCCGCCATTCGACCACGACACGTTGCAGGACTTGCTGCCCTACGAGAAGGTGATGATCCTGGGTGTGAAACTCACGCCTCACGACCAGCGGATGCCCATGGAGCGTGTGTATGACGTCATGCGACCTGAGCTGGAGCGCCTTAATCGTCGCTTGCTGGAACTGGAGCGTGAAAAACGGGGGCTGGCTTTCGGCTTTGTGGGCAAGTGCGAGCGTTGCGGCGAAGCACCTTGTGCTCGTGTTGAGGGCAAGCCTTGCCGTCATCCCGAGGTGGTGCGCCCCTCGCTCGAGGCCTACGGCTTTAACGTGAGCAAGACCGCTAGCGACTTGCTTGGCATCGACATGGTGTGGAGTAAGGACAACAATGTGCCTCGCTACTTGACGCTAGTGTGTGGCCTGTTCTATAATGATTGAGTATAGGGTCCACTCTAAAAAATAAAAACAATCGATTGATAGATAGGATGCTCACGCTCGCAAGGCATTGGGCGCGAACAAGTCACGCCTTGTCCCTACATCTTTTCTCGCTTACTCGCATTGTTGCTTGATTTTTCCAAAAAAACGATTTTTTAAAGTAGATTAATCTATTATAATATACAAATTGAGGTTAGTTGCGTTGGTTCGTTAAAAAGGTGTAAAAAATGGGCATTTGCCTTTTATTATCTTAATTAAGGAGTGTGCATTGGTTTATTAATACTAATTTTACACGCTTAAAACATGGCATTTAGAAAAAATGTTGATAATAATCGGCATAAAATGTGGTGTTGTAGCTTGTTTTGTTGTAACTTTGCAAGTTATTTTTAATAAAATATAGAAAATGAACAGACACTTTCCATTATACATCATGGTCTTCTTGCTGCTTGCCACGACCGTTGCATCGTGCAACAAGAAAGATGAGCCCACGACTAGCACTGAGAGCAACTATAGCTCTTACTCCTATAGCACCACGCTGGTGAGTGCATTCTCGTTGAAAGCTAACACTAAAATTGCCGTTGGTCTCGACTCGGTGATTTTTGCCATCGACCAGGAGCGCGGCTTGATTTATAATGCCGACTCGTTGCCCTATGGCACTCGTGTGACCGCTTTGTGTGTCAATGTCACTAGCGCTAGCACGGTTGCCAGCAGGCAGTTTATCGTTAAGAACGGCACAGTTCAGAAGGATACCATTATAACCTACAGGAGTGGATCAAATGACTCTATCGACTTCAGTGGCGACGTGACCTTGCGTGTCACCTCTCGCGATGGAGTCAACACCCGTGACTATAAGGTGAAAGTGAATGTTCACCAGCAGATGCCCGACCTCATTGTGTGGGACCAGAGTCGTCGTCGCGACTTGCCCAATGTGTCGTCCACCCTCAGGGCATCAAAGACAGTGATGCTCAATGGCAGCTTTATGTGCCTGGTAGATGATAATGGCAGCTATGTGCTCAGCACTACCGAGGATCCGATGACTGGCCCATGGAGCAAGAAGGCGATTACGTTCCCCTTTGTCCCCCAAGTGAAGAGCTTTACCGCCAGCGTTCAAGGCCTATATATACTTGACGAGACTGGTGAGCTCTACAGCAGTGCCGACATGGGAACGAGCTGGACTCACTGCGGTGTGTCGTGGAATGCCATCGTGGGAGCCTATGACGACCGCATCCTGGGTGTGAAGAACGATGGCACATCGTGGGTTCATGATGAGTATCCTGCTCGTGATGGCTTTGTGTCTCAGAAGCTCGACAGCAACTTCCCCGTCAGTGGCATGAGCCAGCTGGTGATGGCCGCCAATGAGTGGACTGCCAAGCAGCAGGCCATGTGCATGGGTGGAGTGCTTGCCAGTGGTGCCTTGACCAATGCGGTGTGGGGCTATGATGGCGAGCGATGGGGCATGGTGAGCAATGCAAGCGGAGTGCTGCCTGCTATGAGCGACGCCACTTTGTTTAGCTACTACACCTATTTGCGCTCCACGACCTCGGCCACTTACAACAAGCGCGTGACTTGGATGGTGGTGGGTGGCAGGCTTGCCGATGGCACCCTCAACACCACAACCTATATTTCTCGCAACCAGGGCATCAACTGGAGCAAAGGAGAGGAAACTGTGCTCTTGCCAGCATCAATTCCTGCCTTTAGTGGGGCTCAGGTAATTGTGTTTGACCGCACTTTGGGAGCTGGTGCCCCTCGTCTTAATTCTTACGATCCTGGGCAAGTGACGCCAGTGACCCAGTGGGATTGCTCTTATATCTACCTCTTTGGTGGTTATGCCGCCAATGGCACTGCACTGGGCAGTGTGTGGGAAGGTGTGTTGCAACGTCTCACCTTCAAACCAGTATTCTAAAAAAAATTAATTAATGACTTGTTGCTCATTGAAAATATACTTTTTCATCGCCAATCAGCGTTTTTCATTATTATAACCAAAGCATGAAAGTAGCTATCATTATGATAAAGAAAACCGCAACGATAATGGCCTTAGTGCTTGTGAGCACTATGCTGGCATGGAGCCAGACCTATCGCTATGAGATAGGTCCAGCAGTGGGTGTGACAGGCTATCTGGGCGATGTTAACAGGAGCAACATGTATAAGATGCCGCGTGTGGCAGGCGGTGGAATATTCCGCTACAATCTTAACACACGTTTCTCGTTTAAGGGCAACCTGCTGTATGTGAACCTTGCTGGCGACAGCAAGAACATAGAGTCGAAGTTTCCCTTTGACCAGCAGTTCAGCTTCAACGCTCATGTGGTGGACCTGGCAGGACAGGTGGAGTTCAACTTCTTCCACTTTGGCGACGGCCCGCGCTACAAGCATTACAAGCGCCTCACGCCTTACCTGACAGTGGGCCTTGGCGCAGAGCTCTCGTTTGCTAATGGCAACACAAGTTTTGGCATGGTGCTGCCGCTGGGCGCTGGCGTGAAGTTCAGGTTGAAAGAACGTCTAAACCTGGGATTTGAGTTCACAATGCGCAAGTCGTTCAGCGACAAGCTTGATGGCATAACCGACCTCTATGGCTACGATCACGGCATGGCAAAGAACACCGACTGGTACTCGGTGGCGATGTTTACCGTTACCTATGAGTTTAGCAAGCGCTGCGTGAAATGTCATTATATAGAGTAAAATAAAATGGCTAACAACACACACATAGATATGTCATTGATAGATAAAATAGACCGCACTCGCCTTCCCAAGCATGTGGCCATCATTATGGATGGCAACGGGCGCTGGGCAAAGCAGCGCGGACTGATGCGCTCTATGGGTCATGAAAATGGCGTGACCACGGTGAGGCAAATCACCGAGATAGCTAGCGAGCTGGGGATAGGCTACCTCACGCTCTACACCTTCTCGACCGAGAACTGGAACCGTCCTCAAGATGAGGTTGACGCACTGATGAACTTGATAGTGGTGTCGATAGAGCAGCAGACTCCCGACCTTATCAAGAACAACGTGCGGTTGACTGCCATAGGCGACCTGGAGCGCATGCCTGCCTTTGCTAAGCAGCGTCTGGCCAAGTGCATCGACGACACGTCGCACTGCACGGGGCTTGTGCTGTGCCTGGCGTTGAGCTACTCGTCGCGGTGGGAGATAGTAGAGGCGTGCAAGTCGCTGGCTCGCAAGGCTGCAGCTGGGGAAATCGAGGTTGACGCAATAGATGCCGAGCTCTTCTCGTCGCATCTTGCCACTGGCCACATGCCCGACCCCGACCTGCTCATACGCACCGCTGGCGATGAGCGCATCAGCAACTTCCTGTTGTGGCAGATTGCTTACAGTGAGCTATTTTTCACCAACAAATTTTGGCCCGACTTCACTAAAGACGATTTTTGCGAAGCTATCGTGAACTATCAGCAGCGTGAGCGTCGCTATGGCAAAACCAGTGAACAGTTGATGTCAAAATAATACACGATCATAAAAAACATTACCACACAAAATAATATGCGATATATTAAATTCATAATGGTCTTTCTGGCGGTGATGACACTAGGCGCATCTCACAGCAGTGCCCAAGAGACATACACCCTGAACGATACAATTTTCTATCCTAAGCTCTCCTTTAATGGCGCTCCTACAAAATATGTGATTGCCGGCATAAAGGTCACAGGAGTTGACAACTATGAGGATTATGTCGTGATAGGTTACTCGGGACTGAGTATTGGGCAACGCATCGAGATTCCTGGCAGTGAGCTCAAGGCCGCCGCTAAGCGGTTCTGGCGTCAGGGACTTTTCTCAAAGGTGCAAATCAAGGTTGAGAAAATTCATGGCGACAAGGCATGGTTGGAATTCAACCTGCGGCAGCAGCCCCGCATCTCAAAAGTCAACTTCCTTGGCATGAAGAAAGGCGAGCAGAAGGACATCACCGAGCGGCTGGGAAATTTGGTGGGAAGCCAAATCACGCCCAACATCTCTAATCGCATTGAGCAGATTATCGAGAAATATTATGCCGCTAAAGGCTTTGAAAAAGCCACATGCAAGGTGCAACAGCAACCCGACTTGAGCAAACAGAACGAGGTGATTGTTGACGTTGTTGTCGATAAACACGAGAAGGTGAGCGTTCACAAAATCTATGTTGAAGGCAACGAGGTGTTTAGCGATGGCAAGATAAAGCGCACCATGAAGAAGACCAACGAGTGTGGCATTCTCAACGTGCTGAAATGGTTCAGCCAAAAGAAATTTGTGCGCACCGACTATGAGGAAGACAAGCAGCGCATTATCGACAAATATAACGAGAATGGTTACCGCGACGCTGTGATAGTGTGGGACAGCGTAGCTACCTTCAACGAAAAATCGGTTGACGTTTACCTCAAGATTGATGAGGGTAAGAAATATTATATCTCAAACATCAACTGGGTGGGTAATACAGTGTATCCCACGGCCACACTCAACGAGGTGCTGGGATTTGAGAAAGGTGACGTGTATAACCAAAAGTTGCTCAACAAGCGCGTGAGCGAAGATGACGATGCCGTTTCTAACCTATATATGAACAACGGATACCTGTTTTTCCAGCTCATCCCCACCGAGACCAAGATAGAGGGCGACTCTGTTGACTTGGAGATGCGCATCTATGAGGGCAAGCAAGCTCGCATCAACAAAGTGGTCATCAACGGCAATGACCGCCTCTATGAGAAGGTGGTGCGCCGTGAGCTGCGTGTGCGTCCTGGTGAGCTCTTCAGCAAGGAAGATCTGGTGCGCTCGGCTCGTGAGATAGCCCAGACAGGTCATTTCGACCCCGAGAAGATGGACATCCGCCCGGAGCCCAACGAGGAAGATGGCACCGTTGACATTATCCTTAACCTGGAGTCGAAAGCTAACGACCAGATTGAGCTCTCGGCAGGTTGGGGCCAGACGGGAATCATAGGCAAGGTGACACTCAAGTTCACTAATTTCTCTATAAAGAACCTGTTCCATCCATCATCGTTCAAGGGCATCATCCCACAGGGCGATGGACAGACCTTCTCGATTAGTGCGCAGACCAATGCCAAGTATTATCAAGCCTACAGCCTCTCGTTTGTTGACCCGTGGTTTGGTGGCAAGCGCCCCAACACGCTCCAAGTGTCGGCATTCTACAGCCGCACCACAGGCATTAACTCGTCGTTCTACAACAGCCAGTATCAGAACTACTATCTCAACACTCTGTATAATGGCATGTATAATGGCTATAACAGTTACATGGGCAATTACTATGGCAATAACTATTATGAGAATGCCTACGACCCAGGCAAGTGCTTGCAGATGGCGGGTGTGACTCTGGGCTTTGGTAAGCGCCTGAAGTGGCCCGACGACTACTTCACTCTCATGGCCGACCTGAGCTATCAGTGGTATAGCCTCAAGAACTGGGAGTACATGTACTACATGAAGAACGGTGTGAGCAACTCGCTAGTGCTAGGACTCACGCTCTCGCGCAACAGTATCGATAACCCGCTTTACACACGTCGCGGCAGTTCGTTTACTCTCTCATTCCACGCTACACCACCAGCCAACCTCTTTGGCAAGAAAGACTGGAAGGCATTGAGTGAGGCGGGTACCGATGCGTCGAAGAAAGAGCTTTATCACTGGATAGAATACTGGAAGCTCAAGTTCCAGTCTAAGACCTACACTCCACTTACCGACCCCAATGGCCGCTGGACACTGGTGCTGATGACCCGTGCCGACTTTGGCTTGCTCGGCAGCTGGAACAAACACCTGAAGTCGCCTTTTGAGACCTTCTATGTGGGCGGTGATGGCATGAGCGGAAGCTACACCTACGCTACCGAGACTATTGCCCTGCGTGGCTATGAGAATGGTGCCTTCACACCCTATGGTCAGGAGGGTTATGCCTACACCCGCCTGGGCGTGGAGCTTCACTTCCCATTCATGCTCTCTAACAGTGCCACCATCTATGCTCTCGCCTTTGTTGAGGCTGGTAATGCATGGACTAGCGTTAAGAAATTCAACCCATTTGACCTCAAGCGCTCAGCTGGCGTGGGAGCTCGCATCTATCTGCCAATGATTGGCATGATGGGTATAGACTGGGGTTATGGTTTCGACAAGGTTTATGGTAATAAGGGAGGTAGTAACTTCCACTTTGTGCTGGGACAGGAATTCTAAGATCAGTGTGAAATGTAAAGAGTTGAGTGCTTCTGACCTCATGTTTCTGAAATCTGTCCTCAAGAATTAAACTTTTAACTTAAAAAGCAGTCAAAAACAAGCAAAATATTAACAAATTTAGATACGTAATAGAGACAACATGAAAAAGTTTGCATTATTATTAGTGGCAATGGTTGCCTGCATGGCAACTGCCAGTGCTCAGAAGTTTGCACTCGTTGACATGGAGTATATCCTCAAGAACATTCCAGCCTATGAGATGGCCAATGAGCAGTTAAATCAAGTGTCGCAGCGCTGGCAGCGCGAGGTTGACGAGCTCAAGAAGGCTGCCGACGCCATGTATAAGAACTACCAGAGCGAGTCGGTGTTCCTCACCGATGACCAAAAGAAAAAGAAAGAAGAGGAAATCGTTGCCAAGGAGAAAGAGGCAATGCAGCTCAATGCCAAGTATTTTGGCCCTCAAGGAGAGCTCTTCAAGAAGCGTCAATCGCTGATGAAACCCATCCAGGACGACATCTATGCCGCTGTGAAGAAGGTGAGTGAGGAGCGAGGCCTGCAAGTGATATTTGATCGTGCTTCGTCGCAAAGCATCATCTTTGCATCTCCCAACATCGACATCAGCAATCAGGTGCTTGAGAAGCTAGGATACTCTAAGTAGTTCAGAGTTAAGAGTTCACAGAATTATTCCACTATTCCACTATTCTACTATTCCACAAAAAATTAATAATACTTAATAATAACCAATTAATTGATTATGTTCAAGAAATTTTTACTTGCAGTCCTCGTGGCTGTTCCTATGTGCATTCAAGCTCAAACCGTTAAGCTAGGTGCAGTAAATCCAACCGAGATTCTTAATGTTATGCCCGAGTTTGCAACAATGAAGAATACTCTCAATGAGCTGAGCGGTAAGTATGAGACTCAAGCCAAGGCTCTTCAAGATGAGTTCAACAAAAAGCAGGCCGAGCTAGAGACTCTTACAAAAGGCATGGCAAAACCCGAAAGCGACCCTACTGCTATGGCTAAGGCTAAAGAGCTGGAAGACCTCTACACTCGCTATCAGAATTTCATGCAGACTGCCCAGCAAGACATTCAGAAACAGCAAGAGACGCTGATGGCTCCCATTCAGCAGAAGCTGATGACTGCTATCACCGCTGTTGGCGCCGAAGGTGGCTTTGCCGGCATCCTCGACTCAGCAACTCTCCTTTATCAAGGCAACAACATCGAGGACATCTCGGCTAAGGTGAAGGCAAAACTTGGCATTAAGTAATTTATTGCATATTAAAGAAATGAATTGGCCAAAGGTGTAACCATCACCGTTGGCCAATTTTTTTTGATGAAAAAGTGCAAAGCACGCACAAAAAGTGTTACCTTTGTGGTGAAGAAAACTATTTGACTCAAGATTGTGAAGTATCATAACCTTGAATATTAAAAGACACAACGATGAATATTAAACGATTATTGATGCTTGCTCTGCTGACGCTGCCCATGGCACTGATGGCACAGATGAAGATTGCCACAGTTGATGTGCAAGCAATTTTTGCTGCCATGCCCGAGAGCCAGCGAGCCAATGAGCAACTCGAGAAGGCGTCGCAGCAGTACAAGGCTGAGTATGAGATGATGCAACATGAGTTTAACGACAAGTATGCCGCTTATCAAGGCCTGGCGGGCGACACACCAGCTACGATTCGCGACCGCCGCGTGCGAGAGATACAGGAGAGCAACAGCTCTATTGAGTCGTTTCTAGCCAAGAGCCAGGCTGCTCTGGCCGCTATCAAGCAGGAGCTGGAGACTCCCATTTATGCCAAGATAAATGCTGCCATCAAGGTGGTGGGTGATGCTGGGCACTACACCTATATTATAGATGTGTCGAGGGTGCCCGTGGTATATACAGGCGCTGGAGCTATCGACGTCACTGCAGATGTGAAAAGATCTTTGGGTATAGAATGAGAAGGAACATGGAGTAGGGGAGTGATGTCTCCCTCCTTGCTATTATTGCTACGATGGCCGACAAGATGACACCTGAGCAGCGACATCGCTGCATGAGTCGCATAGGCAGCCGCGACACTAATCCCGAGATGGTTGTGCGCCGCTGGCTGTGGCGACAAGGCTACCGCTATCGTGTGAACGCGAAGCAGCTACCTGGCAGTCCCGATATAGTGCTCACAAAATATAGCACCGTGATATTTGTAAACGGGTGCTTTTGGCATGCTCATGAAGGCTGCGACAAGTATAGGATGCCGCTGACCAATGTCGATTTTTGGACAGCAAAATTCCGTCGCAACCGTGAGCGCGATGAGCGCAACTACCGTCTGCTTCACAAGATGGGGTGGTATGTGCTGGTGGTGTGGGAGTGCCAGCTCAGCAAGGCCAGTCGCAGAGCCACACTGCTGGCGCTGAGTCGCCGCCTGAGCCAGATATATCTTGAGACTAATGGCGCAAAGCTCTATCCAGCCGAAGAGGATAATGCTCTGCCGCTGGCTGCCGAGCCACAAGTGGAATATGGGAAATAGCCTGTAATAAACTCAAGCGAGATGTGCAGTGTGCTGCCATCTCGCTTGAGCTTTTTAGTGAGGGGAAGATTTTATTTCTTCTTTCCTGACTTGTTGCTTTTATTGTTCTGCTGGGTAGTTGTGTTATTGTTGTTCTTGCTTTTGTTGTTATGCTGAGTAGTGGTGTTATTGTTCTTGCCATTACCCTTTTCGTTCTTGTCTTGCTTGGTTGCAGTGTTGTCCTTGTTCTTTCTGTTGTGTCGGTTTGTTGAGTCGTTGTTGTTCTTGTTTTTGCTTTGTTCTGCAGCGGTGTTATTCTTTTCTCGGCCTTTGTTCTGGCTGGTACTATGCTGTTTCACTTGGTGTTGCTGTTTGGGTTGCTCTATGGCTTGCTGTTTGTGTTGTGGGTGCTTCTTGGCATATCCCTTTTCGGGGATGGTGATATCTTGACCTATCTCAATGTGGTCACCGTTGATGTTGTTAGCAGCGCGCAGGTCTTCTTGGCTCACCCCATAATGGTTGGCGAGCTTGGTGAGGTTGTCGCCTTCTTTCACTCTGTGCTTAGTGCTTTGAGGCTTCTTATCCTCTTTTTGAGTGTTTTTACCCTTGTTGTTATTGTTCTTTTTGTCGTTCTTGTTGTTTTTATTGTCGTTCTTGGCAATGTTGTTCTTATTGTCGTTCTTGGCAGTGTTGTTGCTCTTGTTTTCGCTTTTTGGGGTGTCTTTGCTGGTGTTTTGCTTTTCGGGGACTGTGTTCTTGGGTTGTGTCTTGGTTTTTTCGGGTTTGGGTGGCACAGGCTGCTTGTCGCGGTTGCTGTAGTTGCTGCTGCTGTTGTTGCGGTTGCTATTGTAGTTGCTGCTGTTGTCGCGGTTGTTGTTGTAGCTGCTGTTGTCTCGGTTGCGGTTGTTGTCGCGATTGTTGTTGTAGCTGCTGTTGTCGCGGTTGCGGTTGTTGTCGTGGTTGCTGTTGTAGCTGCTGTTGTCTCGGTTGCGGTTGTTGTCGCGGTTGTTGTAGCTGCTGTTGTTGTCGCGGTTGTTGTTGTTGCCGTAGTCACGGCTGATGTTTCTGCTATTGTTGTTTTGTGCAACTAGCTCCTGCGATGTTTGGTTGTTATAGGGATTGCCGCTCTGCGAACCCATGACAGTTTCTTCGATAACGGAGTTCATGTTAATCACTTGCAGCACTTGCCCTGGATGCAGTGTGGTGGATGTGAGCTGGTTGAGCTCTTTAAGGTCGTCATATTCCATGCCATAGCGGTCGGCAATCTCTATGAAATCTTCGCCATCGGTCACAGTGTGGTAGATGTATTTGTCGGGAATCTCGTCTTCGCCCACAATGGCTCTCACATCTCCAGGCTTTACTTCACCCCTCTGTGCGTAGATGTTCTTTTGGTAGTTCTCTATTCTGTCTTCAGCCATGATGTAGCTGTAGATTTGCTGTGATGGCAGTGCCAGAGTGAGAGGTCGAGCCTGCGATCCATTGATGACTCCTGCACGGTATTGCGGGTTGAGGATTTTTATCTCATCGAGTGGTATGTTGAGCACGTCGGAGATTTGGTTGAGGTGTATGCGTTTGGTTACCGCCACGGTGTCGATGATGAGTGGTTTCTTGGTGAGGGTTGGGTTGATGTTGTGTTTTTGATAGTAGGTCATCACATAGTTGGCGGCAATGAATGCTGGCACATAGCCACGTGTCTCACGAGGCAGGTAGTTGTAGATTTCCCAAAAGTCAGGGTTGTCGGTGCCAGCGCGGCGTATGGCCTTGTTCACGTTGCCGGGGCCGCAGTTGTAGGCGGCGATGGCGAGCGACCAGTCGTGGTAGGTGTCGTAGAGCTGCTTGAAATAGACGGCAGCTTTCTCGCTCGATTTGTAGGGGTCGCGGCGCTCATCGAGTTGGGTATCTACGGTGAGACCCACCCCTTTGGCTGTGGTGATCATGAACTGCCACAGGCCGCCAGCGCCTGCTGGCGACACGGCATTGGGGTTGAGTGCCGACTCAATGATAGGTATATACTTGAGCTCAAGTGGCATCTTGTGGCGCTCTAGGGCTTCCTCAAAGATGGGCATGTAATAAGGGCACATGCCTAACATCTGTGCCACGAGAGTGCGGCTCCTGACGATGTATCGCTCAATGTAGCTTTTCACGATTTGGTTAAAAGGCATCTCTATCTCGGTGGGCAGAGCTTTCAGTCGCTTGATGTACTCAGCGTCGCTCACGAGTCCATAATCGCGGTTTTCGATATTTGACTCATCGATGATGGCATAGTTCTTAAGATACCAGTTCTCCATCATCTCTTTAGTGTTGGTCTCAAAGCTCGAAGGAAAGACAATGGCATTGTCGGTAATCGACTCCTTGAGCGAGAGAATGTTCTTGGCACTGGCGCCAAGGCATGTGGTCACTAACGTGACTGCTGTTAATAATAGAACCTTATATTTCATGATTAATATTGTGTTTTCTTGTTGTGATGTTTCGTGTGTTATAGTTAAAATGAGAATGCGCACCCTAAGCCCACCGAGGGCAAGCGTGAAATGCTACTCTCGATTACTGCCGGGCGCAGCCGCATCGACAGGTCGTCGCTCACGTCGAAGTGCATCATCGACGCATCCACATAGGCGTCGATGACGTTGAGCAGATACACCGCTGCTATGCCAATGATGCAGATGTCGCGGTAGCGGCGGTAGTAGTCCTTGCGGTTCTTGAGGGTGCTGGTGAGCCATGTCTTGTCGAGGTCGCTCTCCTTAACGGTGGGTGGGTAGAAGTCCATGTAGCTGCGCGTGTTGGGATCGTTGTCGGTAATGTCGCGGTAGGCCTTGGAGTAGTCGTTGAGCATGCGGTTGTTCCACGACGTGCCATAGGTCAGCCCCACAAAGGCACCAATGACGATTGGCAGCTTCCAGTAACGGCGGTTGTAGATTTGCCCGGCTCCTGGGCACAGTGCCGAGAGCCACATCGCCCGCATGGGGTTTGGGTTAAACTTGAGCTTATCGTTGATGGCAGGCTTCGCCCCTTGGTCGAGCGTGGCGCTGAGCAGCATTGTGCTGTCGGCCACCACCAGGGTGTCGCGCGCATGACCGAAGTCGCCTTCTTGCGCGTGCAGTGAGAAGGTGGCTGCCGTGCACACCAGCAGCAGTGCCAGGCTTGACGCAATAGATGATATGTGGCCGTGATGTCTCACTTCAAAACTCACTGGGGCGCGTTGCACACTAGCTTCATGGCTCATAAGACCGTGGCTAAGGAGGCGAGTGTACACGACGCCGTTATTTTTCTTTTAAGCGGTCAAAGATACTAATAATTCTGTCAAGTTCATCATCGCTGTTGAAGGCAAATGTTATTTTTCCTTTACCGCTGGCATCGCATGCCATCTTCACCTTCACACCAAAAGCCTTGGTCAGGTGACTGGTGAGGATGTCAAAATCGGCGGTGCTGTGGTGCTTGGCAGCGTCTTTCTGTGGCTGTTCACCTTTTTTGACGATTTCCTGATATTGCTTTGCCAGTTGCTCAACTTGGCGAACGGATAAACCTTTTTTAAGTGTCTCGTTATACAATTTTAACTGCATTGCAGGGTCGCCAACCGAGAGGATGGCACGAGCGTGGCCCATATCGAGCTTCTTGTCGCGCAGGCCCAGTTGCACCTCGGCAGGCAGGTTGAGCAGGCGCAGGAAGTTGGCAATCGTGGTGCGCTTCTTGCCTATGCGCTCGCTCAGACGCTCCTGAGTGAGGTGATACTGGTCAATGAGCTTGCGAAAGGTGAGAGCAATCTCAATGGCATTGAGGTCCTCGCGCTGGATGTTCTCAATCAGGGCCATCTCGGTGAGCTCGGTGTCATTGGCATCGCGTATGTAGGCCGGCACACTGGTCAGACCAGCGATTTTTGCGGCACGATAGCGTCGCTCACCCGAGATTATTTGATATCTCTGGCCCGCAAGCTGCCGCAAGGTGAGAGGCTGGATGATGCCCAGCTCTTTAATCGAAGCGGCCAGCTCGTTGAGAGCCTCTTTGTCAAACGAGGTGCGTGGCTGGTCAGGATTAGGCTCAATATCGCCAATGGCGATGTTGCTGATGGCTGATGAGCCGCTAAGCTGTATCTCGTCCATCGAGTCCATCGATATGAGCGAGTCTAGCCCGCGTCCTAAAGCGTTTCGTTTCATATACAATTAATTACTTTATAATATTGGTGCCATGAGTGTGACTTGTAATTGTCAGGCATCATAAAATGCTATTTTAGCTTGCAAAGTTACAAAAAAAGCTGAGAAAAACTCAGTCATTTTTATAAGATTAACATGTTTTGAGGGGTTGTAACAAGCAGGAAGTGGGCACAAGCATAATTGGCAAAAAGACTCCTCTCTCATTTTTAAAAAATGCTCACGATAGCAAGTCCTTTGGCATACTGATGCTTTGTCTTGCTCGGGTCGCACTTTTCTTCTTTAATCACTTAATTCTAAACTTTCATTAGAACGTTGATTTTCAGCAATTAAAAGTTCGCACCATTCGCTCAATTAGCAATTAATATTTTTTTCAAGTGATTAATGCTTTGTTTTGATGATTTAAACCCTCAAAAAAATCAAGAAAATACTTGCATTTTGAAATAATTATGCCTACATTTGCAACAAGATATTCACTAACCAATTATTAACTATTTAAACTTTATATTTCTTATGGCTTACAAGATTATCGACATCGAAGGCGTGGGAGAAGTATATGCTCCTAAACTCATAGCAGCAGGCATCAACGACACCGACGCTCTACTCGAGAAATGCGCGAAACCCGCAGGACGCAAAGCCCTGGAAGAAGCAACCGGCATTAGCGGCAAGCTAATCCTCAAGTGGACAAATCATGCCGACCTGATGCGCATCAAAGGTGTGGGACCACAGTTCAGCGAACTGCTCGAGGCCGCTGGAGTTGACACCGTGAAAGAATTACGCAACCGAGTGCCTGCCAACCTGCAGCCAAAGCTCGAAGAAGTGAACGCTGCGAAGAACCTGGTCAACCGAGTTCCAGCACTCGTCGAGGTCGAAAGAATGGTGGCACAAGCCAAAGAACTACCTCCCATGATGGAGTACTAGTCTGTTTGCTGTGCAAAAACAGTAAAGTGGCGGAGCTAGAGCCGCCACTTTTTTGTCAATACACCCCTGCAAAATCACCATCCACACCATACAAACAAGCCTTTTTAAGAAAATTGACCCAGAAAAAAAGAAAAAAATCAAAAAAAGTTTGCACAATTCAAACCAAAGCAGTAACTTTGCATCGCTTTTCGAAAAAGCACCACACATTTTGGCAACGCTTTCTTCGAGAATGCATGTTCGGGATGTAGCTCAGTCCGGTTAGAGTACGCGTCTGGGGGGCGTGGGGTCGCTAGTTCGAATCTAGTCATCCCGACTGACAAAAGAAAACGCTGATAATCAAGGTAACTTACCTGATAATCAGTGTTTTCTTTTTTTTCTTGATTGCCCATTAAGAGGCGTCAGTAAAGATACGGTTCTCTGAAAA
>Ga0247611_10001482_pt1 | contig 41509 bp, 36 predicted proteins | sample 177DNAGHGhighgp2_FD_192422 | JGI IMG/M metagenome (GOLD analysis project Ga0247611, IMG submission 192422) | Sheep rumen microbial communities from Palmerston North, Manawatu-Wanganui, New Zealand - 1770 DNA GHGhigh gp2 | ecosystem: Host-associated > Mammals > Digestive system > Stomach > Rumen... | reverse complement strand
CCTGTCATGGAAGCATGGATTGCAAGTATTGCAGACGATTTTAAGACAGCAGAAATTTCCATACCCTATCACCTAGGCGAGACTGCGGAAACGCTAACAGCAATCGTCTCAGCCGAAATAATGGCTTGGTGCATGGCATGGGAAAAGCCAGCAGAATATTACTCTACAATCAAAGAATCACCATTCTGGGGAAAGCTGTCTGTCAATGGAAACGATTTTCAAACGACATCGCCAACGATTCCACTAAGTACTTGTGTTGTTGCGGGTGCTGGTGTTCTCGTCCCACCAATAGCAGGCTGCACTGTCTCTGGAACGGCGACGCCCACGCCACCGACAACAATGGTAAATCCTGCCGTCTATAAATTCACTGGCAATTATGACAAGATGGGGTCAACAATCCAGACAGACAAAGACAAATTCCTTCAACAGCCAATCGTATCTGGCTTGTGGCCATTCAATGCAATAAAACAAGATTGGCGAAAAGACGAAACATTCATAAAAGCTGGCGACCGTGTTGCTGTTATATTTTTAAATGGCGACGCAACAAAACCTTTTATCACACAGATAATTTCTTTTGCAGACTAACAAACAATGATCAACTTTCAAAAATACATTAAGAATCCAGAAATAAAATTAAAAGACATTCAACTCGAAGCATGTGACAGGATGTATAATACAGATAGCATCCTGTTAGCTTTTTCATGCGGGCTTGGCAAAACGCTCGTTGTGCTATCGACATGCGAGGCAATAAGAGAATCAGAACCAGACGCAAAATTCATTGTCATCATTCCGAAATCTGCACGTTCAGTTTTCATTAAAGAATTTGAAACAAAGATTTCCGCACCGTTCGCAATCATTGGTACGGATGTAAACAAGAAATATGCTTATACAGATCAGCCATATATTCTTATCGAACAACCGCAACTTGAGAAAACAGAACGCAAAGAAAAGCAATTCTTTTATGCAGACTTTATTGCAGCACTAAGGAAAGAGACTGACAATATAAACTTAGTGATTGATGAAGCTCACACAGTAATGACTTCACCGAAAACATTAAGATATAGAACAATTTATGACTGCAAAGAAGTTTACAGACGAAAATATCTGCTAACTGCATCGCCGCTATTAAACTCGATTGACTCTCTATTCTTTGTCTACAATTTCATAAACAATGAAAAGCCATTCGATGACTGGTTTCGATTCCAATATCACTACTGCGTGCTTGAAGAAAAAGAAATCACTGTCATGAAGCGTTCAAAATATCCTAATAAACCACCATTCAAAGTTCAAAGAAAAATAACACAGTGCGTCGGATATAAAAACCTTGACGAACTGCGAGAACCAATAATGAAGAATACAATCTTAGGTAGTATCGTCTATGATTTAACTTATGATTATATCAAATTCAATTTAGATAACGAACTGCGAGATGAATATATTGTAGCTACAAAAGGTCTTAAAGAAGGTTTTGAACACTTCAAAGAAAGTGAAGTCAAAGATGAGGATAAAGTCCAACATTCTGCTCGCCTCGTAAAATTACAAAACATCGTTGACGGTCTCACAACAGACCCTTTCTCTTATACATGCAACAAAGAAAAAGAATTGATGAAACTGTTAAAAACAATCACATACAAAGACGAGGGTGCGATTATTTATGCTGACTACAAAGAAACTGTAAAACGAATATCAGAATTGATGGAACTTTACAAAGACGAACTAAATATAAACAACATATATGTCATTTCTGGTGAAATCAAAGTTCCAGAACGCATTAAGATTGAAAAAGCATTAACACGACGGGATGTTTGCATCATCACTCGCGCTGGCTGCGTATCAATAAACCTGCAAGCAGTAAATCACATCATCCTCTACAATGTTCCATTTTCACAAGCTGACGCAGAGCAGTCTATTGGTCGTATTTGCCGTTGCAATTCAACATATGACAAAAAATATGTGCATATTTTAGAGTGCGACGGAACGATAGACACATACAAGCGCATTCTATTTCAGCAGCTTTCAAAACTTGTTAATCAAATATTCGACAATCAACATCCGACATTGCCAACTGATTTAATACGAGAAGACAACCGCTTACGGCGACAGCTTAAATGGTCGTTCTTGTGGAAGCCAAAAATCTAAAAAAAAAGCCTAGCACTAGGCTAGGCTTAAACAATAATAAAATGTATAATTACCACATTCTCTGACCTAAAGATGTACGCTTTAATGCTTTCTTGACCTTGTTCATGTCATCTGCTTTATCAAGAATGTCAGCTAATGCACGAAGAACTTCTGATTCATTATCAGATTCAAGACGTGGCAAATTTGATTTCATGCTATACAATGCACGTGACAAAGCCCATTGAATATCATCTTTAAATGTACTCATAACATCTTTAAGTACAGGATACTCCCAGTCTGTAAAACTCTGTACACTTGCTTCTTTTAATGCTTTACGATTTCTAGTCTTTTTGTTTTCAGACAAAATACCACTTTCTCTACAAAGTTCTTCGATCTCATGAATGAGATCACCTTCACACCTTTCTGCTATCTCATCAATATAATCTTCACCTCTACGAATCTCATTATCAATAGCTCTTTTGCTGCAAGGAAGTTTCACATCTTTCGAGAATCCTTCAAAATAGCTGTCATCACTTCTTAACATGTCATCAACAGCTTCTGCAACCATATCTCTAATATCGTCTTCTGATACTCTGTCACCATCAGAGACTCCATTATATCTGAGAATATCATTAGCCCATTCTGTGTCAGCATCAAACATTCCCTGTTTGACATAATCACAACCAAACCAAACTACACCATCATCATCAGTATGTGCGTTAATCTTTAGATTAGCAATACCGCCCGTTTCAAGTTCAGAAGACCAAGAATCTAAACCTTCAAGATCGTCTGCATGATCTACAAGATGAAATTCGTCGTCAAGATAAGCCACCAATTCCTGCATTGTATTGATCTCTTTGCGATCTTCCTGTTCTTTGATGACGCGACGACGCTTAATCATTTCTGAAATTATTTTACGATTGCTATTTTTTTTGTTTGTACGCTTAATCATTACTCTACTCCTTTTGTCTCTTTGTTATTCACAAGGATCGCTCAATTATAAACTAAATATGTTATTCAATGATTTCAAAAATTTTACCATTGTGAAAAACGAAATGCCCACTCATTTCAATATCACGTCCATACCCTTCATAATCAAAATAATATTCAGGGTTTGAAATACCGTCGAAACCTAATTCATCGACAATCGTTTCACCGATTTCTTCATCAGAAGCATTCTCGTCACCACACCAATATTCGCCTGCTGTCTCTGGATCTTCCTCGTCCGCTTGATAATATTCAAGACGAACATCACGACCTAATGCAGCATAATCAATATACATTTCACGAGTTTTTTTATCGAGTTCTTCAACACCGCCAACGGCATCAACAAAGTAATATCCGATAGATTCTTCCTCGTTTGACATATCGTTATATATGTCATCAAACATAATGACATCTCCATTAGATACTTTCTCAATAGCATCTAATACGTCATAGCCTTCACTGATTACAGCGTCAACAGCTTCTTTCATACCATCTTCTTCAATTGAATTAAGTGCTTCAGCAATCTCATTAAGATGGTCAATTGATTCATATTCACCTAATGAATCAGTAACATCAAAATCACTTTCATAATCTGTAAAGAACCATTCTTCGTGATTTTCGTCAATACCGATTCTTTTCTTTACAGCTTCTAATTCCTCATCGGAGATCGGAAACTCAATCCATTCACCAACAAGATCACCTTCGTTATATAGACCTAAATTTGTTATAAAACCTTTTAGTGCGCTCATAGCTCTATCCTTTAAAAAAAGTGTTCATAAAAACACAAAACCAATATAACACACTTTTGATTAGATAGAATCTTATTTTTTTCGCACTAAAAAAAATGGCGGCATCATCGCCGCCACTCACTATTTCTTTTCTTCTGTGTTTTTACGCTCAACTGGTTTGTTATATTCAATGGTGTCGAACTGAATAACTTCTGTATGGTTTGGCATTTTACCAGAAGAATCTGATTTCCATGTTTCCATTTGTTTGAGTTTTAAATAATCTTTACGCTCTTTGACGACAAATGATGGGTCTGACATGGTTATTTCTCCTTATATTATTATGACGAATCTACATACCAGGCTCCGCCTGCGGTACACTTTCTTCCGACTGATAATTACAGTCAACTATATATATATCACCATTTTTGTTAAAGCAAAGTTTTTTCGTATCCGTGTTAATATATAACACAAGATCTGGCACTGAATGCTTATGCGCATTATCAGCAAAAGCAACAATTGTTCTTACATTTTTTTGTGACATAATGTAGCTCCTACATGCTTAATACACCATAACTAAAGCCAAAAAATAATCTTCACCTGCCATGTAATCTGTACCTTCTAATCCACACAAAAATTTAAATCCTAATCTAAGATTAGTCAAATTTCTACCTTTTTTAAAACAAGACCCTACATCTGCTTCACCTGATTGGCAAGAAATTGCCTCATAAATATCAACTAATCTGTTGCTATATAGTGTTGACGTTGTTAAATCTAAATAATAACCGCTATGAAAACTAACAGGGCTACCTTCCATGTCACGAACAAAAACTATAGCTAAAAAAATTGAACCTTTAGGAAAATACGACGCGGAAGAACTACTAGAATCTGTATTAGTTGGAATACGTCCTTTTATGTCATCAGCATAAATAGTAGTAACTTTATTAGAATCATCACCTATATAGTTGCAATATAAACGATCCCATTTATATGAAGAACTTCCTAAATTTGTAGTTACATTATTTTCTGATAGTTTGATTGCAGGAATTAAATTATAAATTACTGAACTAGTAGCCTGTACTCCAACAACCTCTTTTCTTGCTGGTGTAGATAAGTAAGCATTGATCGTACTCAACATAAAAGATTCAGAAGATAAACTGGCTAAACCTGTAAAAAAATTTGCGTATATTGAATTAAATTTAGCACTATTACTACCTAAATCTATGTTACCAGAAGTACCAATAGGCAATATACTCGTTGTTGATGCAGCATATATTAAATTCGTAGATGTTCCAGAAGATGGGAAATAAGTTAAATATTTCGCAGTTTCTGCTGTAGTTGCTGTATCAGCATTACCTTTTAATGAACCATAAATATTAGTAACAGGAACAGATAAACTTCCAATATTATTACAATATATTGTATCCCATTTTCTTACTGGTTCTCCAAGATTATACATGTCATTATCTTCTGGAATTATATTAGATGTAGATGCTATATTATTACTACTATTATTTTCTTTATAAAGAGCAACATCATATGTTTGCCCACTATATGTATATTTTCCAAATACAACATGTGTTGTATTTATTGTTGGTGTTGAAATTCTTTTACCAGCTAGAATAGTTAAACCTTCTGAATCAAAATAAGCCACATCAACCATTGCAGAACTAATAATAAACCTGCTTTGTTCACTAATTGATAAACCAGACATATCAACTTTTAAATCTGGAACACTAACAGGTTGACCCTCCTCTACACCTTGATGTATTGTTTCATATAAATTTAAATAATATCCACCATATTTTTCAAACGATAGTCTTTTACCTTCAGGAAAAACAGTATTATCAGCATTTAAATATATCCGAGATTCTGTATTATCACTAACACCAGCTATGGACATTGTATCTATTGATGTAGAACCATTATATAATCGAAAAGTTATATTACCAAAAGATTGAACTATTTCACTAGAAACATTGCCATTAATACACATTGAATGTAAATAATGGCCATCACCTCCTACATAGGAATTCTGTCCACCAAAAAAAACATCAGATGTAAATGTCTTACTACCTGTTATTGTTTGTGTAGTAGCTATCGTAACATAGTCACCTAGTCTTGTATTTAAATTCTGTGAAGTGACAACACCCGTGCCTGTACCTGACATTACATCTTCACTACTGGCAACTTTTACAGAACCTCGACGTGTCTCTGTCGCTGGCGGGAAAGACAAGTTTATATTCTCAAAAGAAACACTATCTGCATTATCAAATCTAAGATCAAGTGCAAAAGATAATGGCGAGAAATGTTTTACAACCAACTCATCGGCAGAACTTTCAACAGTAGCTAAACAGAGAATACGCTCCTCAAGTTCTTTTCTGTATGTTATTGCGACTGTTTTGCCGCTGTAATAAGTTTCTGAATCATCAAAAAATTCAACATGCAAAATTCCAGTGTCAGGGATCGTACCCGCTGGCATATCCGCCCATTCTTCTTTTGTATAGATTACGTTATCTTTCTCAAAAAGAACTTCGCCATGCACTACACCATTAAACACAACAGTGCCCGACAATCCTGACACATAAGGAATATCCTCGCCCGATTGCGCATTTGTAATATAAGCCTTTGTAACTTCAATTGTCTCACCATCTAAAAGGCTTGCTAAATCTGTTTTCGCTATGCTAGTTAGTTTAAATTCAATTTCTGCACTCATATTTTGCGACCCTATTCAAAAGAAAAAAATAATGCTAATTTTATTAGATAGACAAGCGCAACGCAAAACTACAAAAATCATATCACAGTATTTTGATTGCAAAAAGCAAAAAAAAAAAAACTATCTAAAAATAAATTACCAACTTCAACAACTATATAACAGAGGTTAATATGATTAGAAAAAAACTTTTTGAAGACGACAAGCGAGAACTAAGAAAAATCAAAAATGCTATATATAGAAATCCAGAAGTGAAAAGACTAACATCAAAAATTCTTAAAGATGATGGTGCGTGGGGTGCTTTCAAAGAATTAATCAATGCAATTCGAGAATCACATCCATCCATCACTGGTGTTTATTATGGAGATGATCCTCATTTTCTCGGTGGCTATCGTTGGGAAAACGGTAGAATGACTGGCAAGTATAGAGTCATTGAAATCGAAACGGAATTTGGAAATATGGATGGACATATTATTTGCTTCGGTGCAGGAACTGTTGAAGATCCATTGGATTCTTATGATATGGTTTTAGAAATTTATTAACCTATCTTTCTATCTATAACAAATAGATCGTCCTATGGCTATCGTTTGATTGTTTTACAATATTTAAATAATTGGAGAATTTATTATGGCAATATATGAGCGAACACAAAGAGAATCAGCCCATGTTTTTTCTAGGGTGGTTGACAAATCAAAAGTCCCGTCTGCACTCAATTGGGCAGCACTTGGATGCGTCACTGCTTCTAAAGGTGAACTGAATAAAGTCTATCAAATCAATTCAACAGATTTGCTTGCTTCCACTTTCGGTGAGCCAACGACAGATCATATTGCACTTATCTGTGCCGATAAAATTATCGCAGAAGATAACACCATGTTTATCATCCGTGTTGCTCACGAAAACTCACTTCGTGGCGCACAGGTTATCGTTTCAACTGATGTTGTTTATGGTGGTAAAGGTAATGAAATTGCAATCGGCGTCGTAACTGGCAACGTAGAAGACGGAAACGGCGGCGGTGCAACGCATAACCTTATGCTCCACATTGCAACAGAAGGCGCAACAACCCAGACAGTCCCAGCAGACAATTTAAAGAACATCGCTGATGATCTGTCAATGGATATAGTTGACGATCCTATCTTAATGGAAAACACTTCTGTGACTGCAAGATATGCAGACGTTTATCAAATCGATAGCAAAGGCAACAAATCTTACAGTGAAGAACTTTGCCTTATACTTTCAGATGTTGCTGACACAGAAGAAGATATTATCGTTAGCAAAAGTCCCGTGTCTGGACAAGAAGCTACTGAACTATTAAATGACACTCAGTTCGAGGCAAACTGGTTCTTCGGCGACGGCTATAACAAAAAGACAGCTATCGTTCTAAAGCCATCTGCAAACATTGTTGAGAACGCACCTTGCAACGTTACATTCTCAATCGACCAAGTTGCCATGCGTGCTTATGGCACGGCATCGCCAAACAAGGTGACATTGCCTGTCGTTTTAAGAACAAATATCGAAGGCGGAGGCGACGTTCCATCCGTCACGACATTCAGCACATACACATTCTATGTATGTCCAAGCCAATACATCATTGATAATGGCGGTGAATAAAAAATTTAAGCCAGTTGCGAAAGCGACTGGCTTTTTTTGAATTCAAATAGCATAGAAAATAATAAACAAAAAAAAAGAGCCAGAAATTTCTGGCTCTTTATTTTTTAGCACAATGCAAATAATTAGCACTCAATGCTTTTTGCACCGCGAACGAGAGCATTCCATGCACCAATCTTATTGTGCTTGCGCATTTCAAGTTTTGCACGTTTAATGCACTCTTTCTTTACATCATAAAATGAGACATTGTAACGAACATTTTCAAGCTCGACATCGGCATCAATGATTTCATCATCATCATCAAGACCGTTCGGGAAATCTAATTCGTCAATATCATCATCGCTCTGGAGAATCAGATCGGCATAATCGTCGTCATCCTCATCCTGCTCATCCTCATCAGAATCTTCGTCGTCATCCTCATCGTCATCCTCATCTTTTTCAGCATAGAGAGTGCCAGAATAACGAACGCCATTAATCTCTACTGAGAATGGAACGGAATCAGGCTGATCTTCGGCTAATTCTGCTTCTTCATCTTCGGCTTCCTCTGCCTCGTCCTCATCGGCATCATCATCTTTTTCGTCATCTGCCTCTGCATCATCGGCGTCGCCGTCTTTTTCATCCTCATCATTATCGACTTCGACTTCTTCTAATTCCTCGTCGTCCTCGATTTCTTCCTTTTCCTCAACTTCTTCGGCTTCATATTTTTTTGTTTTCATAGCAACAATTTCCTTTTCGATAAGAGTAAATCCACGTTTTATTTCCTTTAACGATTCGTTGAAAGTTTCAACGTCGTTTAAAATAAACTTCAATTCATTTATAGATATATTCCTTTTAGGCAACAATCTAAGATATGCAGTCTTATATTTGCCTTCTAATTTAACAAGAACATATTTACCATCTTTGATAGTAACAACTTTATTAAGATCAAAGTTGTCATCATCACTGAACACACCGCGAGGCGCTTGCGCTATATCGGCAACTTGAGTAGCTTCTTTTTTCTTTTTGCTCTCAAGCACATTATTCTGATTTTTCTTTTTATAAGAATTTATAACAGAATTTGATGGTTTAGGTCTTGTCTCATTCATGCGTGATTCTTTTGTTGTCTTAGCCTGCTTTGCAACAAGTACACAACGATTCTTTCCACGGACATCGCTGCGTATTGTTTCAACGACGCCTGCCTTTTGTGACAAACCTTTTTGAATTTCAGATATGAGATTTTTGTTTTCTTTTTTTACTCGGCGACGACGTTTTACAGACTCACCAAAGCCACCCAAATCAGGCATAGCATCGCCACCTTCTTCTGCTGGCTCTTCATCTTCTGATTCATCTTCACCCTCTTCAAATTCTGTTTCATCCTCGTCGCCACCTTCTTCTGCATCCATTTCCTGCTTCTCTTTTTTCTTTTTCAAATCTTTTTCAAAAGCATCTGTAAAAGAATTAACATCCGAAAGCATATCATCTTTTATTTCAAATGGATGTAGATTATTAAAGTCATTTATTGAGATTTGAATTTTCTGTTTATTGCTGTCAAGCAACAAAACATTTTTATCATCATTGTTCAAAATTGTGAATACACCCAAAGCTGTATCTACAACTTTCAACTGATTTTTATCAGAATCATCACCGTTTGGATCAATGAAGTCAGAAGTTTTATCTGATTTATAATCTTTTAAAATGCCACTCGTATCAACGGGATCATCAATCTCGTTTCGTTCGGTTGGCAGAGCTTCAGGATCTAAAAGCTGCGGTGCAGACGACAAAACTACATCGGACAATTCATCTTTGACTTCATCTGTCTGTTCAGATGCAACGTCTTCAATGTCGGATTCTACATCCTGCAAATCATCCAATGCTTCTCGTTCTGCTTCGACGTTTTCTTCTGACATTACATCATCTGTATCATCAGATTGTTCATCATTTTCAGAAGCGGAATCCAGTTCATTCTCATCATCTAAGATTTCATCTGAATCTTTTTTATCATTATCATCTGCCTCATCTTTATTTCTGGCAGCTTTCTTTTCTGAATTTTCGAGTGAAGTTACTCGTAACTCTCTATTTATCTGTTTTAATAATTGATTTTCGGGCATGATAATATCTCCTAAACAATCGGCGACAACGCTCCCCAAGATTTGCCAATGGAAACAGAGCATCCAAACTGCAAATCTTGAAGTTGGTCTATCGGCTTTGTTATTATAGATAGAATGTCATTTATAATAATCTTTTGCAACGATTTGCCAGCAGGAATGCTTATGTTTATCTCATCATGAATGGTGCTTAATAAAGCGAAACCATATTCTTTATATCGTGGTTTTATTTCTTTTTCAACCTTATTAAGAACGACACGCATAATATCACCGCAAGCACCCTGAATTACAGTATTTAGTGCAATCCTATTATTTCTTGTCAACAAATTTTCTTTGTCATAATCCGTAAATTCAATCTTTCTAAACCTACCACTTATCGTATAAATACCATTTATAGCATGTGCATATTTTAACGTTCGGCTTTGACCATCTTTTAATTCTGGACAAATATCATAAAATGATTGTCTGAAATCATGATTTTCATCGACATCAATTCCAAGTGATTTTAACTGTCTAACAATACCATAATTAGACAATCCATAAATCATACCAAGACAAATAACCTTAGATGCTTCTCGCTTCGTATGTTCTGACAATTCAGCACCATTAAACAAATTTAATTCTTTTCCAAATTCTGTATAAATATCTTCATTCAGCGGTATGCTATTTATTTTTTTTAATCCATACAAATAAGACGCAAGCCGCATTTCTTGTGCTTTGAAATCTATGCAGCACCATTCACAATTATCATTCGGCAAAAAGCATTTACGCACATTGATATTGTCTATATAATTCTTTGGAACGCTTTGAATATTTAACTTTGTAAAATATTTATTGCTGTCAGATGTTCGCGATGATGCAAGACGACCTGTATTGTGATTCCTTATTCCATTTGCATTATATTCATGAACATCCTCAACCTCAATATCATAAACCGTCATTTCAGTATTTAATTTTGTAACTGAAATTACTGTCGTTTCCTCATATTGCAGATTGAAATATCCATTATCTTTTGGATGACAATGCTCATAATTGAAATCACTGCTTGCTAAATTCTTCAAAAAATTTTCTATATAATTCTTATTTTTATTATTCAAATACGCAGCAAAATCAGAACAAAAATCTTTTAAGCTATTCTGATCATAGAAAACAATGTCATAATGCTCATTATTTTTTCCATAAGTGAAGCACCAAAATTTAAGACCGACAAACTCACAATATGATTTGAATGATTCAAATGTCATCATGTGAGAAAATGTGATGTTATCAAATCGAAGATAATGAGTATCACCATATTTCTTATTGTTATATTCAGAATATGAATTCATTATCTTGCAAATAATTTCGCCTGCAAGATGATATTGTTCTTTTTCTTGTTTCAAAGATTTATAATCATAATTGCAAATAACGCTTTCACCAATAAATAAATTTTCAAGCGCGCACCATTGCTGCGATATCGAATGGTATTTACTTCTGATATTAGCAGAAGAATTAACTAAAATTGGGTGATGGCTCGCGCCAGTTATCGTCATACCATTAGACAATTCAACCCTTGTTATATCATTTGTTTTATGAGCCTCATTCCATAAAACACGTTTAAAACCAAAGTCAGTCCAAATGAAATCATCTTTTTTTACACACGCAATGTCGATAATTCCACGGTCTTTTACAAAACAGAAATGACCCTGCGTAAGACACGGCACTGATGTTGTTTTATATTTGAAACGGCCAAAGCCATTTTTTAAAGAATTTTCAAGCGGCTTTATATATTGCTCGCCATACATTACAAGTTTTCTGTATTTGTCTATGAGCTTAAAAATCATAAGCCCAGTTTGCTCATAATTTGTCTCAAGTGCATTTTTTGTCAGTGAGTTTGTCGATAAACCTTGCTCACTCAATATGAAATTTAACTCTCTCGGTGAATTTATATTGAAACGTTTTCCTGCAATAGAATAAATGTCGTTAAGCACTTCCTTTGTCTTTGTGTTTATTTCAGATCGCAAATATCTGATATATTGCTCATCCAACTTAATTTTATTATCTTCTATTTTCATAAGTGATTGTGATAATACATCATCAATAGAATCTGCAAAAGTTCTGTTTGAACTGTTTTGATAAATAAGTTTCAATCCATACATAATTCTTCTTGCGTTTATATATAAATCTGATTCAATGTTTTCTTCTATTTCAACAAAACCAGACTGTGAATGTCTATATGTATAAACAAGAAACAATTCTATTGCAGTGCGTTGTTCTGAATCTATTATTTTTAACTGTTCAAGTGCGTCAAGATAATTTTGATTCGTTCTCGTTGTATCTGCGTTCCAATATCTCGCATTTAGATCAATTGGCGTCAACGACAGCTTTTGTGGTATTGCACCAAAATTTAATAAAATTCTATATTCTGTTTGACCACCAAAATAAACTATCTGCGTATCATCACCAGCAAAATAATATTCTAATACCCTATGTTTGTTTTGATAATTATTAAATAGCAAAAAAAGTTTATTGCTATCATCACAACTAAACAAAATACAGTCAGTGCTTTGTGCGTCTGCATTTTTTAGATTTAAAGATGAAACAAACGTTGTCCGCATCACTGCCTCGAAATTTCTGACAGACATGACAAAAGACGTTTACAATATGTACTATAATCAATTATACCACGTCTATAATCATTCAAAGGTGCTAATTCTTTTCGTATCATCCATTGAGCAGAATTATTTTCATTGTCGTTAAATGATTTTATCAATTCATCTTTTGCATCATTGCTCAAAAGACACCATATATTATTAAATGCGTTTTGGATTGTATCTGACACCAATCCATAATCAAACAAACTGCTAACACGAAATGAACGGTTTTCTGAAAAGCAATAAAGGCTATCTTCGTAAACTTTTGCCGACGGCGTATTGCGATTATAATGGAATGGGCAAAAGCACACACCTGACTTAGCTGCACGCAAGTTTATTCCATATTGCTCACATGCAATTCTAAAATCCAAAGTTGAATTTAATATATGCCGTTGAAATTGCGTGTTTGTTTCCAGTAATTTGTCTGATTGCATTTGCATCTCCGAAAAACAAATCATTAACATTATTCACAATTTAAACCGCATGTCAAACAAAAGTTTCCACCGCAACGATATATCTAATAATAATCGTCATTTCTCTTATCATTTAGGAGTTCATTATGTCAGAATTTACACCAGAGCATCGCGGCGAATGCAGTATGGGCATGACAGTCGCAGGCACAATCTATAAGAAGATCTACAAGCTAGTTGAAATCACAGATCCAAACGAACTCGAACTTGCCGACAAAGTTGTTTTTGAAGACAAATTCGGTCAAGTCATAACATTCAACGGAAACTTTATTCAGATAGTCACAGGTGTCAGCATCGAAGCAGATGGCGAATCAACACAAATCGACACCGTGCCTTATCAGTTAAACCAAGTCTATTCAACAACTGGATTTCCACCGTTCCAATAATAATACCGAGGTGATGCCATGCCATCTTTGCTACCATCACAACAAGAATTAACATTCCTGTCAGACTCAATAAACGAAGCACTTGAGTTTTGGGGACAGAATGTAACACTTTTTCCACGGGCTATTTATTCAAAATATTTGGATAACATAACTTTGGATAAAGGCACATCCCTGCGAGTTCTATTACAAACCAATCCGCAAAGAAAATTATTAAACAATCTTGGATGGTTTAGAGAGGATAAAGAGGATCAACATCTACTGCTTTTCGCACCATATAAAGTAAACGGTCAGCTTCTTGTGTTAAAACAAGGTGATGTTTTATTGTTTGAAGATAAAATGTGCTTGCAAATCACAAGAATAAATCGTAATTATTTATACGGTTTGTGGAATATATTGTCTGCTGTATCGTATGAAAAAGACAATCCGATACTCGCAGATGAATATGACAAACATGCAGAGACTTCAAAAGGTGAAACTATCGAAAAGACACATATCACATCACCTTGGCAAACAATGACAGATGATGAATTTTTGATCAATTCTCAATAGGCTATCGTGGAAACACTCTTTATGTTTTTTGCTCTTTTTATTTTTATCATTCTTATCGTTTTGTTTTCAAAAGCAAATCATAAGAAACGAATAAAAGCACTGGAATATAAAGAGTGGATGGATAACAAGGGATTCGTTAAAATTGAAATTGAACTATTTGATCAAAACGAATTTGATTATGAAATAACAGGTATCGTTACAACGACACATCTAACTGGATATGTGCAGTCTGGCGTTTTCAATTTTATTCTTGGTAAAAACAACTTCTGTGATTTCGAGCTTTTCCCAGAATTGCCAGACTACAACGACATAAAAAAAACCGCACCCATACTTTTAAATACAGGTGCGGTTAAATCTTTTGAAAAAATTAAAAATTAACTACGACGATCGCGGCGGTTCTCTAAGACTTTTCTCAAGCCATTACGTCTGCGAGCAATGCGGCTTTCTCGCATAATTCTGCTTTCAGATTTTTTCTTGCACCACTTTTCAACTTCATCGACTGAAAGTGTATTGCTGTCAAGAATTTCTGCATCACCTGATTCAACATTGACTGCTATTGAACTTTCAATCTCATCTTTACCCTTGCTGAGTTCAATGCTGACAGACCATGTACAAGTATCATCCATCAAACGATGTTCTTCTTCATAATATTCATCCTCGTCAAGATCACCATTCTCGACATCATTCCACATCTTACTAAGAATATCATCTAGCATTTCATTGCGCTCATTGACTTCTTCATTAAAATCTTTCATATAATCTTTAATGAGTTTGTCATGATCGTCAATGAATTCGTCTGCATCAACATTAACGTCTCCGCTATAATAATTATAAGCACCTTTAACTAACACTGGTGCGCCTTGATCCCATGTCTGAATAACAACTGTTATATCAGAAACATCACTTCCAGATTCACGCGCTGCTTCGAGGCCATCTTTAACATCATTGAACATATCCATGATTTCATTTTTAACAGATGATAATGACTCTTTGAATATTTTTCTTGTTCTCTTTATCATAATTAAAACTCCTATATTAGCAAGAACGAACTCGAACAGGAACAACTAACAAAGCAAGCATATCTATGCAAGTATCAATGCAATCATCAAAATCATCTTCTGGACAATCATCATAAACGACGCCATCGGGATCACATATACCATCAAAGCAGCCTGCAATTTCTGGAACGTCTAAGCAACCAGAAAACACATCCTGACACTGTGCAAGATAATCATTGCAATCCTCTGCATACGCATCGAACATTTCTTGATCCATCTTTGGATGTTTGCAAGCCCCACCCATGCAACATTCGTGTCGCTCATTTAATGCTTTCTTCGTGTAATGCTCAAGTATATCTCTTTTTTGCTGTTTAACTTTTTTGAGTGCAATCAATGTTTCCATCAATTTACGTTTAGATGTTTTCTTATTATTATTTAGCATGGCAATATCTCCAAATGAAAAGAAACAAACCGATTATAATTATTAGATAGAAAGTTTTATCACAAATCTCTATATTCATAACCAGACAATAATTCATCTTGAGAGAAAATATCATCATCATCGTATGTATCATAATTTCCTTTCAAGCCAGCGGAAAATTGTTGTGGCGTTATAACTTCAAAATCCTTATCTTTAATAGCAGAATAAACACATCCAACGACGGCATCCATAACGTCTTTTGAGTTGTGAACTATAATGCCATTGCCCAAACAATAATTGTGCGTGACAGGCGATTCCATGTCATATACAGGTATCGGCGATAATGTAGTATAATTCATTATGCTTGCTACTGCATGTTTTCCAAATCCTGCAAGCGGCATCCCAGTTCTTAAACTCTTAGCGTCCACATAACTTCCATTCTTTAACAGAAACATGTGTTCGCGTGTGCAAATAATTTCGCTTATTTGACCATCATCAAGATTTAATATCCTGACTTTCGTTACATGATCTTCTTCTTTTACTTTCCAAACTTTTCTGATTGGAACGACAATAATTTCGCCAGTATCATCTATGCCATAAGTCTGTATATCAGTTCTACCAACCAATTCTGCTATTGCTATATTACCTTCGCCGCATACTTTTATTTTTGTCTGGCCAGAAAAACACCCATTAGGCTGGTGATCAACTTTGTGACGTTCACGATAATGCACCAATTCAAAAATTTCTGTCGCCATCAAATCAGCATCCATCTTATTGAAAGTTATCCTGCTGTCATAAAGCAAATCAATAAATCCTAGGTATGCGTCATCTGTTCTATCGACAGATTGCATTTCTGCATTAACACCATTCTCTTTTAAAGTCTGAATACTTTCTGCACTTGAAAAAGAGTCGTATGTCACTTTTGCAATATTGATTTTTAATGTCTTTATGCAATAGAAAATAAAAGATCGCACCCTTGCAATAGATATTTTCTTAGGTGGTGGCGGTGGGTTTATTCTCAGCGCACAATCAATAATTATTGTCGGCATTAAAGATCCATTGCGGACGACATTTTCACCACGATGACAAATCGCAAATCCCGTAGAGTCGTGCGCATAAGATTGGTCAATATGGATATAATGCGACAAATGCGGATCAATAAATTTATCTTTTAAATAATATTCAAGTGTATTTCTTTCTGAATCATCCTCTGTCGTAATTGATAATTCATTCTTTGTAAATAGCTGCGGGATTTTATCAGATATACAGGCATTCCATATCTTTTTAGATGAAAACAATCGACCTGATGGTGCAACAGATTTACCAGCAACATCCATAATTGATTGCAATAAGTTTTGATCAAACCTATCTCTAAACTCAACAGGAATGCTGTCTATCTTTTCACGCATTCTAGGTGGCATCTTAGCTATGCCTTCTTTAAGATCATAGCCTTGATATGGCTGACACATTTCTGCTTCTAATGCATTATTTAAATCTTCAACATCATTAATTATAAAAGGATCTACCTTTTCATTGCCTAAAAAAACATAAAAATGTTCTTTAGAATACTTATCTGGTTTGCAATCCCATAATCTGCATCTAAATACTTTCGCATGAGGATTCCCAATAGAAGCCTCGATACGCTGTTGTGTATATGAAGAAGAATACGTCGGAGAAGAAATAAGAACTGATATAGATGAGTTCACGCCATTCGCCATAAAACGTGAAGCTCCTCGGTTTAGAACTGCTGTGTGCAATTCTTGAATAGCAGACAACGCACCAGCATCCGCCGTCGCACTTCCATCATGGTTAAAAAAGTTCGCCTCATCCATGATGGACGCAATAAGGTTTGATCCGATCTGGTCTGTCAGTCTCGCACCGTGTCTGAATATGACATTTTCTGGAAACTCAAGTATTGAACTATGTCGCATATTTCTGCAAAAATTTTCTTGAAAATATGGAATAGCATCGACAGTTTCCCTGAACTGTTTGAAACCTGTTAATTCTGCTTGCTGTTTTGTTAATGAGAAATACATAAAAACAACGCTTGCAGAAGACATTAAATCGAACAAACCTGCGACATTCTTATAACAAGACAATTCATACAATTTTCGTATAAGAATGAATGTGCCGACAGTACTTTTACCAGTACCAAGTGCGCCTTCTATAATAACTTCATTATATTGACCTTTATGTGTTCCGAATATATCAATCAGCGCATCTTTCCAGAAATTATATAATTTTAATCCGTCTTTTCCAACATAATACGGATTATTAACCCAACGCTCAATCGGTTCTATCTCTCTAATAAGCTCTGGTTCTGTCTGTTTCTTGTTTTCTTCATGTGTTATATCAAGTGCTTTTATGATTTTTTCAATTTCTTCTTTTGAAAAATTATTTAGTATAGAAGCATCGATCATTACATCCACCTAAAAAAAATAAAGAAAACAAAATATAATAACTACATATTTCTGAACACAACTACCATAGAAGGGAATGGAGCGCTATTCTTTGAATTACTAAATTTTAATCTACCTTTAATAAAACGAATTTCAGCATTCAAATTATGATATATGAATTTATGAAACCAAGCTGTGTCAGTTCGAGCAGGAATAAGCATAACTGCCAATCCTTTATGCTTTGCACATTTCTCAACCCACTTATCAATGCCACGGCCATAAGGCGGATTGCAATATACACATTTATTGCCCCAATCTTGCCTCAACCCATCTGTCTCTTTTGTGAAATAAAGATCGCATTTATGGTTTTCATCGGTGGCACAAGGATCTAATTCAAAGTTAAACTCAAGGTTTAGCTTATCATAGAAATCCTGCGGTGTAGACCACTCGGATGAATCAGAAGAAAACAGTGCGTCGTTAATCATAATAAACAAATACCTCTTAACTTTGAGACAAGAATAATGCTTTTAATTGAGCAAGTTTTTCTGGCGGCAACGTTGATAGTAGTTGCGACACAGCAGACGAACCAGAATTAGTGTCAAAATTGATTGCATCCTGATTCTGTGCAAGATAACGTCGGATAAACTCCATAGTCTGCATGATAACCGTAGATGCAGTTTTATACGTCTCAGTGATTTCCTTTGTTGTCATTGCTTTAAGCATATTTGGATCAAAGATAATATCTTCGGCTTCGCTCATAAACTGTGTCAACTTATATAACCGAGACACAGACATAGCACAAAGAAAGCCCATCGACGTATTAATTTTGTATGCAAGATTATTAACAAGACCTTCAACAAAAGGAGGCATCGTCTCTCTTCGACCACACAGCCAGTTAAAAAATTCGTCTCGCTGTCGTTCTGTTAGAGCAGATACTTCTTTTTTTAGTGAAGTCTCTATCGTATCTGCAAGTATTTCGACAGTTTCGTTTTTATCATCATCCTTTGGGATCTTCGTAAAACTAGCCATGACGATTCACCTATTTAAAAAGTGAAAGCTGCTTTGCGCAATCTTTCTCATCATCATCATCCACTTCTTTAATCGTAGATAGATCAATGTTTTCGTCAAAGTTGTAATTAAATTCCGTTTCCAAATATGTATATGCGTCTTCATCACTTGTTTCTTCTGGAAGCATAGCGGAATTAGGCAAGTCATATTCGGAATTATCATTATTTGTTTGTTCTTCTTTTTTCTTATTGCCACTACTGAATTTACTATATCTTTTATTTAATGACGAATCATCTTTTATTTTCGCGAGGGATTCTTTCGCAATTAAATACATTTTTTCGAGTGCATCCAAATCCTTGTTTGTCACTTCAAGTTCAATTTCGCTCGTCGGTTTGTTCTTTATGAAAATTTCATAATTATCAATGAAATTTGAATAAACACGATCCATATAAACACCAAAACGATATGACGTACATATAAAAGGATTCGGCTTATCTGAATGCGCAACCGTATATAAGAAAAGTCTTATACTATTTTCTGCTTTGAGAAATTCATTTTTTGTCGGTATTTTTAATAACTGTCCGCCAAACAATTCTATAAAAAGAGGTGTATCATTCTCCAATATATAATAAAGCATTTCAATGAAATCACACTGTTTCTTGTTTGCCAAAGCGAGCAATGCCAGTTTTGTTTCTATATCCTTAAATTCATGTTTTATTACAGTACAGAGTGATGTTATTGAAGACATTATGCGAACTCAGCTCCTATGATCTCTGATCTACAAGTATTGCATTGACAATCAATGTTATTATTTGTTTCTCAACTGGCAGAATAAAATCGACAAAACTCTCTCTAAGCTCCTCATCCGTAAGTTCAAGGTTTTGCTCAGAGCTTCTTATTCTTACTTCATTAAACAGCAATTCGTCATCATATTCATCTTCTGAATCAGAAAGCACTGCAATGACAGATGTAATAAATTCTTTATATTTATTATATTTCTTTGGAAGTCGATTAAACACCATGTCTATATATTTATTATCAATAGACGAATGCTTAAAACTTGTCTTGCAAAACATCAAACCATCACTTGTCTCGCGTGTGCGCTTATGCGTATGATAAAGATAATTTGATATTTCATTTCTAATGCAAGTATAAATATAAGTTCTCAGCGAACGATAAACACCGTTTTCTGGATCTTCCATTATTACTTGCGCTGCCTTAATAACACCAATCTGAATAAGGTCTTTATATATTGATATAGACGGAAAATGTTTTCTTAAAATTGTGCGTGTAAGCGATTCAATGCGATCCCAGCCAACATCAGTGACAGCACCATCATCAGTTCTCATTTCAGACATAACCCATGCCGAATTCGGTTTGGCTTTCTTTTTCGGTAGCTTGCGCCTTGGGTTTTTCAGCAACGTATCATCGACCTTATCTTGCATCTCTTTCCGCATCAAAAAGAGTTCAAGCTGATAATCTGTTAAATGGGAATTGTCATCTGAATTAAACATAAGCACGCATTTATATCTAATATCAAAAAGGGATTGATATGTCGTTCGTAATCGTTTATAAATGGTAATAACAAACGACTAATATGTATTATTAGTCTATATCATAAAAATAAGCAAACTAAAAAATATGATTAGGCAATATTTTTCAACAGATAAAACAACTGGTTATATAAGATACTGGCAGATCGTAACCGATGATTGGATTCGCCTTATTCCAACTATTTGGGGCGTTTTTGGCTACGCACTGTCTCAAGGAAATTTATCATCGCAGTTCAGAATTGATCTGCAATGGAATCCTTTAATACCAACAACTGAATTTGATAAATTAACAAATTTGCTTAATTATGTTTTTGAAAACGAAAACAATAATGAAGATAATTACAGGATAATTGTAAATTCTTTAAGAATGATGTTCGATGATTGGTGGCTCACTTATGACCCAATATCGCAGCGACCGCCAGCACCACTATTCAAACTATTTTACATAGTAAAAAATAGTGATAATGAAATCGGTTATACCGAAAGCACAAGACTTAGAGATTCTTCACAGATTTATGTAAAATTAAAAGATGGCAGCGATAAATGGCATTACATAACCAACGATGGAAGTTGGAATTATGTGCTTGATTCTGAAGGTGAAAAGACAACTGGATCACCTGAATATGCCATTGACTTCGTTGCTAAGAATACCAAATATGTTCAAGACGAGGACGGTAACTATTATCCTGTTTATGAAAAAGAAGAAATTGACCAATACATAAAAAGACATTATTACGTTATTGCCGCAAACGACAGAGACGACAAAAACGTTGCAAATCTTATAGATAAAAAAGTAAAGTTTAACTGCTTCTATGCTTTCATAAAAGGAATCATTCTCGCTCAATACACAGCAGAAATAAAAAATGAATATAATTATGAAGGCACTATAACTTTAAACCTAAAAGGTAAAATATTCACTACACTACTAAACGATCTTCTGATCGAATATGGATTTATGACAAACTATACAGAAACAGAAAATAACATAAATCCAGAATTCGTCACACCAACAATAATAACAATACGCGAAAAAGATGGGTTCTTGAGAAATTGCATAAATCTTACTTCTGGATTCTGCGATGAAGAAGAACCTGAAATATTTATTAGCTCACCAAGCAGAGATATCCGAGAACCCGTGAACGGAAAATAACAAACAAACTAAATTGAAAAAACTGCAATTTTTCTCAAAACAAACATTAAAAAAAAATGACAACTCTAAATGAAATCTATTCGTGTGCAAGGTGCATCGAAGAAAACGAAAGCAAAATCAGCAAGTATCATTACATTGGATACTACTATAATAAAAACTTCAAAATATTTGATATAACCAACCTGTCTGGTTTGTTAGAAAACAACAAACTATCTGATTTACCACAAAACCTAGTTGAATTCGTAAATACAGAAAAACAGGTTATGTTTATTCCAAATATCATTGATGGCTGCATAATTGAAATTATATGCCGTGCCACAAAGAATAAACGATTTATCAATATTTCTAACGGCACACCATCAATGTTTTATAACATCGGCTGCCTGCCTGCCGAAAGAAAGTTCACAGATCCTATTGTTATATGCGAAGGGACAGCAGATTGCGAATACATAAAAAATAACATAAATAAAAATGTACTCGCTTGTCTAACTGATTCAATATCCGTTTTAAAAATGGAAGTCTTGCGAACCTTAACCAATCATGTAATTCTATCTTTCGACAATGATGATTCAGGCAAAGATGCTGAAAAACGAGAAATGCTTAAACTAAAACGGCTGGGATTCTTCGTTGAAAGAATGCATCCGCAGCCGTGGTATAAAGATTATGGCGATATGTTTACGAACCTTATGGTCTAAGAATACTACCACCATTCTCGTTAATAGCAGCAGCCTCTTCACGAATGCCTGCACGGGCGTCAAGATCTGGATACATATTGTCAACTTTTAATGTCATGTCGATTGTACGCTTGTCTGACCCCTCATAAGAGAACGAACCTGCTGGAGCTGTCGTCGGCCAAACACCATAACAATCCCATGAACGCTCCATCGAACCATCAGGTGCGTACATGATGAGTTTCATATTGGTCTTGTAGTCAATAGCAAGCCCCATCAAACCTGTTTGCGGATCATAAACACGTCTCCACCAATTATAGAGTCTGTGTTCAAGATCAATACCGATATAATCATTAAGCGTAATCGTTGCATCACCTAGTTCTGGCTGGCCAGAAACTTTTACACTCTGATTGCCCATGTATAATGTGATGTCACCAACACTCCACTCTGGGAATGAAACTTCTGACACGGCGACACGAAATTCCTGCGGAAACTGTGTGTCGTTGCCTGGGATGTATGTGAGTGAAACCTCAAAATGATTATTTCTCTGTACCTCATACTGCGCGTTCCTTTTAAAAACATCTGCGCCAAGCCCACCGTAATTGCCTTTACTATTTGGATAGCACCCTTGAGCCATAACTTTGTCTCCTATTATGATGATGAATATAAAACAAATAATTATTTCTGATTATACCAATTGAAAAATTGGTAAAGTAAACCTCTCTTTTTGTTATAGATAGAAAGTCAATTTCGCATTATGAAGCTAAAGAAATACAAATTCTCATTGACAATCATAACAAAAGTATGACATAATCAAAAAGCGGCTATGGATGCGCACCAGAAAAGTTCTCAAAGTCCAAGAACCTGCCGTACATATTTAAATGGACATCTTCTGGCTAAGATGATGCGAAAAAGGAAATTACCATACCCAGAATGGATGCTTGCTGAGATAATCGATCCATCAATCAAATCGAATTTATCAAAAATACCGACAACAACTAAGATAAAATTCAAATGTACTATTTGTGGACACGAATATTATCAAACAATTCATAATCACATCCATTCAGATAACACACCAAAACAAGGTTGTCCTAAATGCGGAAAAAACAAACAAGCAAAAACATATAGCAATTTATGCAAAGAAAAAAGGCAACAATATCCACAGTGGTTCGTCGATGATCTTTTCCTTGAATCAGACAAAAAAAAAGCAATAAACAAAACACTTGTAACAAGTGATACTGTTCAGTTCAAATGTAAAGAATGTGGAAATATTTATAATCAAAGGGTTGCAAGCCACATAAAACTTTCGACTAGCGAACCTAAAAAAGGATGTCCTCTCTGCGGCATAAAAAAACAAATAAATTCTAGCAGAAAAACAAGAGGCGTTATTAAGCCTTATCCACAATGGTTTATTGATGATCTCTATCTCGATTCAGATAAAGAATCAGCAAAAAAAATAAACTTTTATGCTGAAGACGAAAAGCAATTCTATTGCGCAAAACATAATTTAATATACAAACAAAAGGTACGCTATCACATTGATACAAAAACACACGATAAATTAGCTGGCTGTCCAAAATGCAAGGTGGAAAAACTAGCCATAACAAGATCAAATAATAGAACTTTTCCTCAATGGTTTATTGATGAATTAGCACACAATGAAGATAAAGAAAAAGCAAAAAATGGGACATTACAAACATCTGATGTTGTTGATTTCTACTGTAAAATACACAACTGCATTTATTCAAAATCAGTTGCCGAACAAATAAAACTATCAACTGGCGAAAAAAGACGAGGATGTCCGAAATGTGGATATGACAAATATTTCAAAACATTATCTCAAAGAAGAAAATATCCACAATGGTTTATTGACGATCTCGTTCTTGATGAGGATAAAAATAGAGCAAAAGACGGTACACTCTCTACTTCTGAAAAGGTGCTTTTTAAATGCGAAAATGGTCATGTTTTTGAACAATTAGTAAAAAGTCATATAAACCTTAGTAGTCAAGAAAAATTCAAAGGTTGTCCACTTTGCCCTCATAACAGATCATCAGTAGAAATTGAAATTGATGAGTTTATAAACTCATTAGGATTTACAACTGAACACAAGCTATTTACTTCAAGCATACTACAATCTTTTGAAGCAGACATATTTATTCCAGAAAAGAACATTGCCATTGAATATAATGGTAGCTTCTGGCACAAGACAATCCCATATGATGTGTGCAGCAAAAACAAATATTATCACAATAAAAAGTTCTACTCTTTTAAAGAACTCGGAATTCAACTGATTTCTATATTCGATGTCGATTGGTACTCAAACAAAGATAAAATAAAAAATTATTTAAAAGACATATTATTACCAATAGAACACAAAATCTATGCAAGGAAAACTATTATAAAAAATATAGACAACAAGATTGCAAATGAAATGTATTCTAAATATCATCTGTTAGGATCTACCACCGTTCAATCAATATCATATGGATTATTCTATAATGATGAACTCATTTCTTGTATGAGTTTTCAAAAAGGTCGATACAAAAATGAAAACAAAAAAGCATGGTGTTTAAGCAGATTTGTAACAAAATCTGGATATACCGTCGTTGGAAGCGCAAACAAATTATTAAAAAAATTTATAAAAGAAAACAATCCTGACATCATCATATCATATTCAGACAATGATTATTTTTCTGGAAACATATATAAAATAATGGGATTTGAATGTAAAGGTGACACTCATTCACCGAGATATTATTGGTTTTATCAGGATAAAGAATTAAAACGTGAACAATGTCAACTTAGACATCTATCAAAACAATATCCCGAATTATATGCTGAATCTTTAAACCAAAAAGAAAATAAAGAAGATTACATAATGGTTAAGATTGGCGCGTTCAAAGTTTATCGTTCTGGGCATACAAAATGGATTTGGAACGCATAAAGAAACAAAGCCCCAAACATAAAAGTTTGGGGCTTTTGAGTTTTTATAAAATTTAATTCTGTTTAAAACGTCGAATTATCCGCTGCGGACGAATAAACCACATAATCAATCTTAAAGATTTCTGCATCTGGGACGAACTGAAGCTCTACAATACCACGAACTATACGATTTGCCAATTCTGCCGCAGTTGTTGTGTCGTTACCCATACTAACACGATACCAAGCAAGTCCGCGACCTGACTTAATTCTATCCAGAATATTATTCTTTACATAGTCAATCCACGTTCTCCAAAGAATAACATCATTGAGTTCAAATTTAAGTGTTTCGGTATAAGCATCGACCTTTGAACGAATATAAGTCAAAGTACGAGCTATGTGCGCTGCGGAAAGGTCTGTGTATTGAGCATTGAGTGTTTCGTTTCCATTGAGTGTTTCGTTTCCATAGATCTGAATACCCTGATTACCAGTGTCATAGATCGGATTGATGTTGTGAGTAATGAACTCATCGCGGTCTAATTTAGCAGGAACTTGGTTGATGACGGAGGCGGCATCAATTGTACCACGTTCTTTGCCTGCGACTGGGAACCAAGTTCCGTTCAGCTTGTAAGATGCAAGCGAATTCTTAGTCACATAGTATGAAGGTGGTAATTCAACGATTGCGCCATTATACACATCATTGCACCAATTGTAGTAAAGTTCCGTCCACCACTGTGATGGGATTGGTTCTTCTTCACGATATTCGATAGCAGTTTTCTTTGAATATCCCTTTGGAATATCCCAGACGCAAGTTGTGTCTTTACGATTCCAAGCAATATCTTGTGCTGCCATGTAGAACTCTTTGTCGGTATAACCGAGTGATGGCCACATCTGTGCAGGATATTTAACGTCATCGAACAACCAAGCACCAGCAGTTCCTGATTCATCTTTGTAACCAATGTAATCTTTTGCAGTAATGCCATCGACACCATCCATACCACCATCGAAATTATAAGTCATTTCGTGCAATGACTTAAGTGCATCGAAATCATTGCTTGTGAATGCGGCTGAGAATGTATCATGATCGAGAGTGCCGATAAATGGTACGTCAACGTCAACGATATTGCCTTTTGCATCTGTGCCTTCGATGATTGAGCCATCGGGATTTGATGAGCAAACGATTGAGTCAAGTTCAGTGCCGTTGAGCATGAGTGAGACGTTATAAATAACATCGCCATTATTCTCTGTATGGTCTTTGAGAATCTTTAGCGAGTATTTATTGCCATCAGTACCCTTGTTCTTAATATTGAACTTGAGATTGTCCATGCCTTCTGCATTGCAGTGGAGAGCAGGTGAAGAACCTGCGACAACAGGAACTGCATTATTAAGTTCAACAACACCAGTGTTATAGAACACTTTACCGACTGAGTATGCTTCTTTCTCAAAGCATTTAACTGTTTCGCCATTAAGGTCAAAACTAACGCTTCGGAAACGGTTAAGAACGCCATTAGAAGTGACAGCAGTTTCATCGAGAACAAGATGTACGAAACCATCATCATCGACAACTTCTTTTACTGGATGATCGGATAGAATGATAACGCCCTCATCCTGATTGTTAAGACCTTTTTCTGCATCGTATGGATCTTCGGCGGAAGTGCTAAGAATTACAGAACCAGCAACGATATTTTCGAGGTTGTTGCCTTCCTCATCTTGTGGATGCAATTCTTTTAATTCGCTTTCGCTTGTTTCCCAATTGATAACATGATAATCTTTTTCAGTCTTATTTACAGTCAGGCAGTGGACATTATTGATTCCCTCTGCACCGAGTGCTTGAATTTTCTTTAACAGTCTTGTGTTTTCGCTTTCGGCTTCACTTTCGTCGATATAATCAGACAGTAAAATATCATTAACTTTGATAGTTCCATCAGATGGTTTTAATGTTCCAAGATTAACGAAAACAACTTCATCGACATTAAATTTGACAGCGATTTTAAGACCGTTGACGAATTTATTTGTTTTTGTAATAGTTGCTGGAGCGACTGTATGTGATTTGTTTTTACCATCCTGACCAAATGACATTGTAGCAATCTTATCAGGTTTTGGAAGATCTTGTGTTTGTGTATCTTTACTAATCGTTGCACAAATAGCTGTTGCTGTTAAATATTGAATAGTTTCAGATGCTTCAATTTTTAATTTATTGTCAACAACATTTAATGTGAAAGTTGGCTCTACGAGCAATGTGGTTAAATTCACTGAAGAAACAGGTGCGTCATTCTCTAACAATGACCAAACATTTTCTTCTGACTTCTTTAAACAAAGTGATATTGACGTAGGATTGAGCGACGCTTCAAAGTTCTGATTAATCACGTCAACAACTGTACCATCATCATCACCAACAACATGTATATTCTTTATTGCAACAGTATCAATATCAGCAAAATTAGTTGAAAGATCAATCATGCTTGCATAAGTGGCACTTCCTGTTGCTTCCTCAAAAGTTTTCTCACTGTCATTAAAGACATCGACTTCAACTTCTTCCTGCTTTATAATTTCGACGACACCATTGTTTTTAATGGTAACGCCATCTGTATCAAACTCGATAAGATCATTTGCATCATCCCAACTAAAAGAATCTGATTCAATATCAGCTTGAGTCTTATTTGTTAAAACAACTTTCCCTGCTGGACTTGTATCAGATGTTTTAATATGTTCCAGAGAAGAACCATCATTCTCGACATAAACAACATACTTAGGCAACAATGCTTTAGCAGCACTTTCGCTTTCAGCCTGTCGATAAGAAAGGCTCTTGGTATTAACAACACTGTGTGAAAGTGAAACAGTCTTTACATTAGACATATCAATTCCAGCTTTAACATTTTTAATATCGTTTAATTCTAGCATAGTTTTTACCTCTTTATATAAAAAGTAGTCTAACGAGTTACTTTATATCTGAACGTCATTATGAACGATTTCGACATTACCGAAATAGATTGGTACGCTTTCATAGAGAATATCAGCGGAATCTGGCATCTCATAAGGCGTATCATCTTCATTTAAAAATTCAACGCCTAAATGAGCGAAAATAGAATACGATTTATCTTCCAATTGTTTTACACAAGACAACTGAGTTATTTGATTTATTTGAGTAATAAACGCAAAAGAATTTGGATCGCCAGCACCAATCATAAAAACTGATTCATCATTATTTAAAATATTATACTGAATTGGCTTCACTATATATTTTACTAATGACAAACCACTTGTTTCTATGTTTGTCTTTATATCATTTTTAGATATACCGAGCTGTGATGCTATCGTTTTGTCGAAATCGGTCATTGTAAGTTTTACTTTTATATTCTTACTAGCCATATTCCCTCCAAATTAGATTCATTCGCCATCGTCGATTTCAAAGGGAAGACTCGTAATAGAACCAAAATCATCATCACCGCCGCCGCCGCCGCCTTCATCAGTCGTTTTTATTGCGATTGGGAAAGTGACTTTGTTTGGTGATGCCGTGCCATAAGCACGCTGTAAAACTTGATCCATTTCAAAAATAATATCGCATGGGGTATTTTCGACAATATTTGATGATGGTTTCAAAACGATTACAGAACGTTTTGCATATCCATCTGAATAGAACCAATTTGCCTCATACTGTGATGATTCAAGTGGTTCTGAATCTGCTTCACCAGACTTGCGAATTTCAATGATAGCTGTCTCTTTTTGACTTACGACATCTGAAAGCAACAAACACAGTTCTTCACTATAAGATTTGTTGCCTTTATCATCTAACTGATAGACTTCACGATAAGTCGCAGTCACAGATGAATTTTCCATCCTAATAGGATCGTCAACTATGTCCATTGATAAATCGCTAACAATATTTGTCAATGGAGATTTGTCATCATCATCATTAACGACATGAATGACTAAATCTTGTTTCGCATTGCTATCATCAGCAGGCGTTACATTGCCATCAACAATACCAATAGCCATAAGTTCGCCTTTTTTGTCACCATAAATATCATCAGTTGAAACGATGACTTGTGCGCCACGAAGTGAATTTTCGTGGGCGACGCGGATGATAAACATGGTGTTATCTTCTGCGATGATTTTATCGGCGCAAACAAGTGCAATATGATCTGTTGTAGGCTCACCGAAAGTGGAAGCAAGCAAGTCTGTTGTGTTAATTTGATAGACTTTATTCAGCTCACCCTTAGAGGCTGTGACGCATCCAAGCGCTGCCCAATTGAGTGCAGACGGGACTTTCGATTTATCAACCACCCTAGAAAAGACATGGGCTGATTCTCTTTGTGTTCGCTCATATATTGCCATGATAATTACCCCTAAATATAATATATTTATTGATTAAGAATAACGAATCCTAGTCTTTAAGATAATTATTTAATGTCAATATTCTCGCAACAGCTTTCATCTCTCGAAGAAGCTGGACGCATTTTAATGATTGAAACTTTTTTCATATCTAAAATCTGTTTGCTTTTTGGATTGTTGATTACATATCTTTTGTTCGGCAAAAGAGTCATTGCTTTTGTTTCACCGTTTTCAACAACCTGAACTTGTGTAGTCTGTCTGACAGAAATAACGTATGCCATGTTTAACTCCTAAATAATTATAAAAGACTAAAGATTCTAACGTTCGTTAGTTATAAACAGTCTTATTTGTTTAGATAGAAATGCGCGAAATAGATTTTTTTGTTTTTTTAGTAATCTTTTTCGGCACGACCATAAGCTGAATATGTTAATGGCTTGTCTGTATATTCAGATGGAACTTCTTTATATGTTTTTGTTTCCTCATCATAAACAAGACTTGCATTTTCCATTTGTGGCAGATTACTTGGAACAGGTATATTGTTTTGAGTAGCTTGGTATCCATCTACTATTGTACCATCGCTAACACCAGTATCTTGTGTTGTGTCATCGAGTTCTATGACAAATTTTTTAACACTAAGATGCCTAAATTTACGAGAAATAATAGCATCTATTGTATATGTAAAAGACGCACGATAAATATTAACTGATTCTTCTCTACTGTCTATATCACTATTATCTTCAACACCTTCCTTGTCTATTGTAATATCCATTGCACCCCAAACAGGATCATTCGTTATGATACACATAAACTGAAATCGCGTGAGATTTTCTTGTATTTCAACAGCCATTTCGTCAAAGTTCTGTCTTGACGTTGCATATAAATCTACCTGATAACGCAATTTGAATTTAATGAATGGCACACGACATTCTTGTTTTCCGAAGCGAAGACCATCTATTGCGGCTGGCAAATTCATATCCTCAAGCATCTCAGGTATTCCAATTCTGCGTATTGTCAGAACAGGAAATATAGACTGAGTTGTTTGATCAAATGATGGATTTTCCTGAATAATTCGATTTCTTACTTCATTAAGCGCGTGTTCTTCTGAATTAACGAAGTAAGAATTTTTATAATAAGCCCGCCAGCGAGCTTCCATTGCATTGTCATAGTCGATTATTCGCATTGTATATTTCCCTTAATTAAGTTATCCGATGCCATAACACATACCAGAACTTGAACTCATTCCGCTTGTACAGAATGTCTTGTCAGGCGCAACACTAACACTCATCTGTCTTTGCATATCCATGTGTGTCATCTTTATTCCAAGATTATTTATAACCTCTCTTATTTGCTCAACTGCTGTTCTATTTTGCTTTTCTGCGTTGCGGCGTTCTTTTTCAATTTTAGCTTGATCTGCTCTATTGACTTGATCGCTTACATAACTTGCATTTGGCGTTGACTGCAATGATGGGTCGTATGATGACATATTTGCATTGTCAGCATATATAGGCGTACCATCCGCGTTTAAACCAATTATATTTCGCTCGCTAGACGAATCAGGTTTCAAAAGACCTTTTTCAACATACCAAGATTCAGGCATGTTGTCTAAAAGATTCATAAGCATATGTTTGCCTTTATATGGCTTGTGAACGCCGACGCCATCTTTACCGTTTATTTTCATTGAGGTTGAATCAATTTTGCTGTCTTTATCAATGAATAGATTAACATGACCATGATTGTCTGGATTTAAACCGTTTGGCGTTTTGCCTGTGTTCGATGAGAAAACCAAGTCACCAGGCTTCGCTAGGCTTGACAGCGACGAATACTCAACTGAACTTGCCAACAGCACCTTATCCGAAGACCCTTTTCTTATCTCTGGAATAAACCCAGAAATTGTGTGCATTTCATCATGTGCATAACCCAGAGTTCTTAACATCTCCGCATAGTTCTTTTTACCAAGAACCCCCGCATAAGCCGCATTAACCAACTGATTGCAAACCAGACCTGCTGGCGCTAAAGCATACGGTGTACCCGTATATTTCTTTGCCTCATTTATAATTGCTGCACGAATAGATCCAAGATTTGCTGCGTCTTTTATTGGTTCGCCTAATTTCGGTAAGCCCTCACCAATTAATTCTTCTGGCTGATTCGCATCACTGGCAGCATCAGGATTCGCAATGACACTTGCATTCTTTAACAGACCGAACGCAGACATGACACTTCGCATGGCTGTTATGTCACGCATTGGATCAAGTTGAATCATTAGAATACGCAAATCAAATAGCAACTCAGACATTTGCTCTTTTAACTTTGCAGAAGCTTCGTCTGGGTTGTTTGCATACAGACCATATTTTTCTTGTGCTTGTTGCAACAAGTACTGTGCGCGTGCCTGCTTTGCTGGGTCTGTCGGCAAAATAATTTCATCGTGACCTGCCTCGCCTACCGTAACTTGCTTACCACCCGCTGTCGCCGCAACGATACCACCATTTGCATAATACTCAATATCATCTTTTCCTCTTTCCTTAAATTGATAATGAAAATCAGCTTTTTTATTATGAGGAACAATACTAACACCATAATATCCTTTTGTTATATCATAAAAAAGATCTGTATTTGATTTCAAAAGTAAATATGAAATATAAGCACGCAATGCTTTAAGATCTGTTAATTTCTTTATACCAAGCATTTGCATAATAGGATAATATTGACCTTTAAATTTTGATTCTAATGTTTCATATGTATCCTCAAGTGTTTTATAATCTATACTGGGATCAGTCGCTAAAAAGCGAAGTATTTTATACGCATCAGTGCCAAAAATACTTGTTGAATTTTGTAAATATTCTTCTAAAGATCTAGCTTGTTCATTAAAATTACCTTTGCCTTCTTTAAAATTTATTTTTACGTTTGATAACGCAGCACCAACTTGTTTCTGTTGTAAAGATGTTGATAAATCAATATCATCAATTTCCGTCGTTCCCAACAATCTTCCGCCAGTGTTCATTGCTTTTGAGTTCTGTGCTACATAATTTTTTAATCCAGCATTTTCTTCTGATGATAAATTATATTTATCGACATCACTCATTGTTAATGAATCTGCTTTTAAGAGTGCTTCTCTATAGTCTTCTGAATAATTACCAACAGAATGTTCACCCTTATTTATATCTTCCATATCTTTAATGACATCTGTTGTTCTTAAAAACCTAGTTCTATCAAGTTGTTTTTCTTCATCAGAATATTCTGATTTTGTCATTTTTCGCCAAATACCTTTGACACCTACTAGAATTTCTCCTAACAACATTCCTATATTATTTTTTAATGAATCTATTATTGGATCTATCAAAAGTTCTTTAAATATATTAACCGCAGGTTCTATTGATTTTTTTATATTACCCATGAAAGATTCTAACTTCTTTTGATACTCAGGAGAATATGCCGACTTCAATCCAACATCTAACAATCCACTAAACAAACCTGAAAGTCCGCCACCTGACAATGCTTTGTCTAATCCTAAATCTTGTGCTTCTGATAAAGTTTGAGAAACTTGTATCTGATCTTTTACTAATTTTTCTGACTTGTCTGATGCTACTAATATTTGTTCTGCTAACAATCTATCCTTATCAGATAAATTACTAAACTTTTCAATTGCCTCTTTATTTCCAGTAGAATAATCTTTTATTAAATTATATAATTCTTTAGCACGTTTCAACTGTTCTCTTTTTGCTTCATCATTACCTCTTATTACATCTTCTCTTATCAATTTTTCCATTGTATTAAATTCTTTTAATGCCTCTTTTTGCTGAATTCCAAAATCCGTCCACTTTCCATTTTCATCTTTTATACCTTCGGCACTCAGCATTGAAATCCTTGCTCTAATTTCTTCATTTATTTTAGATCCAGAACTAAGCAAGACATCATTTATTTCTGAAAAATCTTTATTTTGTGCATCTGTTATCTTCTTTATAGAATCATCATCTATTTTTAATCCGCCTTGTTTCGACAATACATTCAAAGATTGTGCATCAAATCCCAAATCTTCCATCATACGCTTTAACGCTGGAATTTCGTTATACGCACCGCTCTGAACAACTCTATTCATAAAGTCCAAACGGTCTTTGTCAGAACCACTGGACAAAATCTTTTTAACCTGATTCGCATCAAGACCAATAAGCTGACTAAGATTTACATTTTTATCATCCAAAATATTCGTCACAAAATCCTGCGACATCAATGTTTTTTGTAATGCTGTAAATGCTTTTATTTCCTCAACACCCAATTCCTTATTTGAAGACAATACTTTAGCAACAAAAATCTGATTCTTTTCATTAGCCCTAATGGATTGCTCATAAGTCATCCCAAGTTTATGAGCTTCTTCTGCTGTCATTATCGCAGCATCCATTCCTTTTTGTATTCTTAGATCTTGTCTGCTTCTTATGCCCGCAAGCTGAGTTTCTGTTTTTATCATCTCCTCCATCAGCTTTTCATTACCGCCAGCAATTTCTTCTATTTCATCAATCTTATCAGCAGCTCCAGCATTTATTAGCTGCGCATATGCTTTAAAATGCTTTTCATATAAGTCTTGATCCATCCCTGCTAAGTCATCACCAAAACGCCTTAATAATTTTGACGTAATAGTATCAACATTTTTAGATGTTCTCGATATATCAAGTTCACCAGTTTGTGCTAATCTTGAAACAGCTAAATTTGATTTTCCCAAAGCACCAGACGCTTCCAAATAGCTTCTATTAAATTCTTGAGCCAGACCTTCCGCACGCTTTTTCTGGTCTGCCATCATATCAAAAATGCTATTTTTTAAACCACCAAGTCCATCCGTTATTGATTTAAGACCAGCACTTAATGTCTCTTTTACTCCATCAATAGACTTATCCAATGCTTTTCCTAGCATGTCGCCCATAGCTTCTGCCATCCAAGCACTTGGATTATTTTTGAAATCATGAAATTCAGATGATAATTTTTTGATATTGCCAGTTAGACTTTTCCAATAATTACTTTCAAGCCTAAATCTCTTTGTATCTTTCAACAGGCTTTGAAGTCTGGCTTGAGCATTTTCTTTTTGCATATCCTCTGTCAAGCTATATAACTTGTCAGATGTCTTTGCATTTTCGGCAGACGACGCAGCAAGTTCACTAAGACCTTTTATAATATCCTGATTCATTGCCTTGTTTGAAGACAAAGCACTTTCTTGGATTTTTTGTAAAGTTTCTTGAGCGGACTTTGAATCCAAAGATTCTTCTAATATTTTCGTTAGCGTCTTTGACTGAACATTTGAATTTTCAGCCATTCGCTTCAAATAATTTTCATTTTTTACAGCATCAGCTTTTCTATTCTTTTCGCTTGCTTTTATTTCTTTTACTACTTCATTCTTTTTTTCTGCCTGCTGCTGTGTTTTTACATAATTATTATAATTGCTTGTAAACCTAGCAACCGCATCAGCTATTCTAGCAAGCTTGTCATCATCAATAGAACTAAGATGATCTGCTACAAAACTATTAAAAGATTCTTCATTACTTTTTGCCATGATATTTTCCTTGACTTGTTTATTTTCAAGCATATAAAATGAATAAAATACTATCTAATAGTTAGATAGATTTTTCAACAAACAATATAATCTTGAGGTAATTGCAATGCCAGAAAACAAAACAGTGTTAAATGAAGAAGTATTCCTGCCATCCAGAGGTATCATATATCCACCAGAATATCATGTACCAGAATCATTGGTTGTTTGTCCATTTAAAACAAAAGACATGAAAGGTCTGTTCGGTAGTAATTCTGCATCTGCCATTAACACATTAATAAAGAATTGCATTGTCGGTGAATTTAACATGGACTGCAAAGATTTGCATGTCGAAGACCGCACTGCTTTGTTTACACGAATCAGAGCAATCACACTCGGTTCTCAATATGTAACAAAACGAGAATGTAGTTCTTGTCACAAACAATTTGATGTCACATGGGATTTAAACAATATCGAATGCACTTACTTAGATTTGGATGAATACCCAATACCAATTATTCTACCAGACTCAGGAAAACGTGTCGCCGTCGGTGTCGTGCTTCCAAATGAATTAAGAGATGCACAAGATCTCGTTGAAAAGCGTAAAAAAAGATTTGCTGAAATAGATGAAAATTCAGAATTATTATTCTATTACTTTGCTTGCATGATTAAACGCATTGATAATATCATCCCATCACTTGAATCTAAAATAGAATTTGTGTTGGGATGCTCACCAGATGACTATGGCTATCTACAATTAATTGACCAAAGCATTGAGTTTGGAATTGACAATAAACAAATTGTGAAATGCCCTCATTGCAGAACTGAACACACTTCTATTTTAACGCCAACAGAACAATTTTTTCGGAAGCCACATGAACTCCCCGCAGGGATTAGAGTATCGAAGGGCGTACTTGGACGCAATCCAGCAGAAACAATTTGAGTTGGCTTATTATGCACACACGTCTCTGGCTGACACAGACGAATTATTCCCATTTGAGTTAGATGCCTTTTATGATAAACTTGGTAAGCGCAAAAAAGATGAGGCAGATGCACGAGAAGCTGCGTTAAAAGAACGCAGCAAGCAAAGCAGCGCGAACCACAAACCTAAACCGCCTCGACGACGGCGATAAATTTAAAGGATCTTATTTTTATGTCAAAATTCAAAATCAAAGGTCACGATTGCTATCTGGATAATTATGATTTAGATGATATCAGGGAATCTACAAGATCTGATGCCAAACAAAAAAAACAAAAGAAAAATCGAAATCGTGAAAATGAATTTTTTTCTAATTATGATCAGAAATCAAAAAAATCTTATTAGCAAAGATACAGAAGCCAGCTAAATAGTTGGCTTCTTTTTTTCAGAGAAAAGCAATGGCAGAAGAACCAAAAAAGAATCCATTAGAAGATGGAAAAGTAGGCACGGGCGGTAATACAAATGTAACCAATTTCGCATATATAAATGTCAGTATTGGTGAAGTCCAAATAACAAATATTCCTTTAAATGATAAAGAATATAGTGAACAAGGTATAAAGCATCATGCTTTGCATGACAGTGGATTCAACAGCTATATAAAATCATTCACATGCAAGCGACAAGTACCTAAACAGGTAAACAGTCATAAGGGATTCTGGCAAGCGTCTGGTGGTGCTACTGAATGCAATCTGACTATATTTGATCCTACTTTTGTTCAATTTGAAAATCTCATAATGGAATCTGTAAAAAATCAGAAAGTTCACTGCCTCGTAACTTATGGTATTTCAAAAGGCGGCGGCGGAAAACAACCACCACCATTCAAAATGCACTGCTTTATAAATGAAGCAACAGAAAACATAACAAACGCTGGCGTCGAATGGTCTTTAAAGATGAGTCCAGTCCCACCACAATGGTTTGATGATTTCCCAGAAGCAAGGGATAAAGATGGAAACGACGTTAAAGAAACTGTATATATTTTAGGAAAAGACAACGACAACAAAAACAAATTCAATACTGTGTCAGGTCTTGTTAAAAATTTATTGGAAAAAGAACACTGGCAAGGAATAGTTGTTACAACAGAAGAACTAACAAAAACACAAAAATTCCCAACAAAAGACTATTCAAATGTTGTTGATTTTATAAATAGAAAACTTTGTTCTATCGCAAAATGCAAAAATGAAGAATTTGCGGCATCACCTTATCAACTTGTTTATCAATTAGATGGTTCTGTTTTCTTTATGCCTGTTCCTATGACAAGAAAAGATGCAATCCATCTACTTGAAGATGGAAAAGCCGAAGCATTCGGGAACTACAAAGCGCAGCAAGACACAGCAGAAGATATGGGAAACAAGGAAACCATTGAATCATTAAACATGCAGGAATACATGTCCGAAGACAATGGAGCGCTCGTTCTCAAATACGGATTCAAAAATAGCATTGTGCAATCAATGTCTATCAACTTTGATTCTCGATCTTTTATTTCACAGTTTTACTTCACATTTATATGGTATGACGAGAACAAAAAAGAGCATACACTTGAATTTCCTAAAGTTCCAAAAGATAAAGATAAACAAGACCAGAACGCGAAAGTAATAAAACGTAAAATTCCACTTTATGCACATACTGAGGATGATGCAAAACAAGAAGCTCAAATGATAACGAGAAAGTTACATATCACAAACTATCAGGGGTCGGCAACGTTGATAAATTGGCCATATATAGGGTTGTGCCAGATTGTTAAATTTGAATATCTGATACCTGGTGGCGCAAAGCAATCTAAAACCGAATCAAACATCAACAAATCCGAAACCGATCTTCAAATCTGGGACGTGAATACCCCAAACGAGAAAGTCAACGTAAACGTCGAAGCCTACAATGCTTGGTGGAACAAACACGGTGATAAAAGCACACCAAATTCAGAACGCGCTGCAAAAGCTAAAGGCACAAACACAAATCCAGACCAAATCTCAGATATTTCAGCAACTGAAAAACAAAAATGGCAGGCTATTGTTGCGTCTAAAGAATATCAGGATGAACTTGACAGGGTTAAACTCAAATACAATAGCAACGTTTCACTTGCTGGTAATTGGGAAAATTCAAGCACAAGTGACGGAAATCATTTCAAATCAAACATTGGTGTTCCTGCATCACTATCTAGCTGGACTGATTCACACAAATCATCCGTCGGATATTATGTACAATCCATCACAGATACAATAAAAGGTGGCCTGCTTACGAGCGAACTTGAACTTATTGGATGGATTAAATATGATAATCCGCAACTCGAAGCGGCACTCAAGAAATAACAAAAAGCCTAGCACGAGCGCTAGGCTTTTCTTTTCGTCTCAAAAGACAAAATTGTTCAAAAGCAAATGGCAAAGCCGCACATGTGTTTTATGCTCAAAAGCAAATCACCCGCACATGCAGTTTCGCCATTATCGTGCTGGCAGGAATCGAACCTGCTATCAATGTTAATTGCAAATCACATTGACACTAAGTACTTAGCTAAAACACCAAACTTTATCAGCACACGAAATGGAGAGACAGAGCTGGGGTCGGCAAGCCGATCATACTCTGTTTGTAACAAGCAGAGTTTAATTCTGTTTGTTCTCTCCAATACCAGTGATGAGACTCGAACTCATACTCTCATTAAAGAGAAGCGGATTTTCTTACTACTCTAAGTTTCCATAGCCCCTTATTATAAGGGTTGTAGTCTGGAACATGTCTTAACCATGCACTATTAAGTGTTTAGGTTGTGGGTGTATGTTCTCTACACGTTTACAGAATATTAAATTCTGATTTAGCTCGGCGTTATCTTCAACTTTACTTGCTAAGACTTTCACCGAATTAGCCCACATCCCATACAAAGTTTCCTATTGTATGGCTCAAATAACCAAAAGTCCGCTGTGACTACCAATTCCACCACACTGGCAAAAGTAACTAAGTTGTCTGGTCTTAGTTACTTATTACAATCAGCAATTACTTATAGGAGATCTCAGTACTATAAATAATTCGATTGCTTGAAGGGAGTGTTCACGATGCTCCCCTTCCACGCAACGTTTCCCTACCAGACATAGGGAAATGTCATACTCAGGACTCGAACCTGAATCTCCCAACAGAGGTGATCAATCCTTACTGCGGGCGTTTACCCTACTAAACTTGTATGACTTAATGGACGTGACAGGACTCGAACCTATTTCTCCGAATATATTTCTATATTCCTCGCGAGAGTTGTTTTACCATATTAAACTACACGCCCTATGCCGTGTTTGGGAATCGAACCCAAAGTCTGCATCACATCTCCGTATCTTTAGGTATAACTTCACTAAATTGTTTAACCGAAGAATCTTGACCCGTTACAACCAACTGAACTTTCACGGCTTAATGCCTATTTAACGCAATAGACGAACGGGGTTATTTAGCCCTCAAAAATCAGGCATGTCGTATCCCAACGGCAATAGCGGAGGCGGGAGTTGAACCCGCGACTAAAGGTTTAATTCTTTTGCTTTATTATCTCCTTTAATTTACCAGAATTACAAACAATATCCTTACCATCTATAATTTCTATTTTAATACCATTCTGTTCAGAAACTAATTCAATTTTTTCTGTGTCAGAGATACCTAAATGCTTTTGTGGTTTATTTATTAAATAAGAATTTTTTGGATCTACATACTTATCCTCTGACGGTATATAAAAATCTGTAAAATACAAATGTTCTTCATTATTAAACTTATATTTAATAGGTGCTGGGTGTAATATGTATTCTATATTATGTTCCTCACAATATAAGGCATATTTTACCTCATAAGAGGAACTAAAAATTTTTCCATTATATGTGTATGATCTACGCTTTAAGTTTTGTTCACATCCTTGTTCTAAAATTGTTCTTTTCCTACATTCAGATATTATTTTACGAGTTGATTCTGAATGGTGAGTAATTTTTAAAATCTTCTTATTTGGATTACAATTACAATACATTACATGACACTCAAATCCAGTTTTTGTTGTAACCCATTCTTTTCCGCAAAATCCACATTTATAATTCTCTCTCATGTGGTTTTGCTTCCCTTTTACCAAAGAATATTTAATACAACCTCTTCTATGTTTATATAATTCTTTACGAGTCTTTAAGTTTATACCACAACCACGACACTTCCAACCACCTTCTTTGGCAGAACGCTCATATTCTTTAGGGAGATTGCATACATGATTCTTTATAGGTATTCTATTAGGATTTTCCCTACATGTTCTTTCATGTATAGCTAATCCACATGGTCTATTACACACTCTACCACAAAATTTACACTGCATAGTAATTCTCCTTTTAACTTTATTAAAGAGTTATTGCCGTAACTCTAAACTTAGTAGTTAGATAAGCTGAGAAAACTTATCAAATGGCGGCAACCATCTGTCCTACTAAGACATAACAAATAGCGGTGGTGGGGGTCGAACCCACATAATGACATGGCTTATAAGGCCACCGCATGAACCTTTCTGCTACACCGCTAAAGCAGAGTAACCTCTACTCTACCTCTGAGTTACTCCGCTAAACAGTGGGTCACTGGAGTTACCACCTCCCTTCTTTTTACACCTTATAGAATGAGTAACTCGTATACTCATTCGTATGCTTACCAGACCTAACCTAATAGATTAGGTGAAGATAGGGAACTTCGTCTATAGGAATCGAACCGAATACTTCATTTGTCGTCTTTATCAGAGCAGGCATCAATAAAGACGCACTGCTTGTTTTCACGGTAATCTTCTATCGTGGAAATCATTTGATGCACACTTTCCGATAGCTGATGAAACGCATCCAAAAGTTCATCTGGAACGTCTCCGTTCAACTCGTCCATAAGTTCCGACAAACTATAACATTGTGTGTATATAGAAACTACTGAACATAAATCTTGCACATCCTTTTGGATCATTTCTTGTTCTCCTTTTTTGCAGTCACTCAAACTTGTAAACTCTGGCTATTGGAATCGAACCAATGTCGCACAACCTAGGATCTTTTTAATTACGTGTCATTCTACCTACTGAACTAAACCAGAAAATGTGGAGGTCACTAACAATTTCCTGCCTAATATCCTTTATTATTCAAAATGAATAATTGTTAGATTAATCTAAATTATAGAGACTATGATACTTTAGCTGTTCCTACTAAAGTACTCAAAGCATATAATTTAAATTAAAAAGGATTAAAATATACCCACTTAGAATCGAACTAAGATCTAGGGATTAGAAGTCCCTCGTTCTATCCGTTGAACTATGGGTACTTAACCAAATTCCTAGGTAC
>Ga0247611_10001481_pt1 | contig 41511 bp, 42 predicted proteins | sample 177DNAGHGhighgp2_FD_192422 | JGI IMG/M metagenome (GOLD analysis project Ga0247611, IMG submission 192422) | Sheep rumen microbial communities from Palmerston North, Manawatu-Wanganui, New Zealand - 1770 DNA GHGhigh gp2 | ecosystem: Host-associated > Mammals > Digestive system > Stomach > Rumen... | reverse complement strand
AGAAACAAATGCATGATGAAGCTAAAAACCATGTTATATATCGTTTAATACTTGAAAAAGTAATTAAAGAAGAAAAGATAGAAGTAACTGATAAAGAAACACAAGAAGAATTAGAAAAACAAGCTAAAAGATATAACGTAGAAGTAGATAAGTTTGCTGAAATGATTGGTGGACGTGACATGATTATGTATGATCTACAAATGAAGAAAGTTCTTGATTTCCTAAAAGAAAATAATTAATGAAATGAAAAGAAAAGAGTTTTATAAACTCTTTTTTTGTGGTATCATTAATATAGTAAAGGATGATAAACATGTTAGAAAAGATAAAAAGTAATCAAATATTATTAACAACTTTAGGTATATTTGTATTAATAATATTAGTAGTTGGGATAACATATGCAGGATTTAGTAAGACATCTAGTGGAGGGAATAATAGTATATCATCAGGAACAATATCAATGAGTTTTCAAGAGCCATCAAATAATGTAGTTATAACCAATGCTATGCCAACATCAAATGGATATAGTAGTGCAACACATTTTGATTTTTCAGTATCTGCTACTGCCAAAAGTGCTATTACTATTCCATATGAAATATCAATAACAGAGAAGTCTGGTAATACATTAGATCCATGCAATGTAAGAATCGGTTTAAAGAAAAATGGAGCAATAGTATCTGGATTTGAAGTAGCATTTGATCCATCTAGTAATAATGGCACTAAGGCAACATTACTTTCTAATAATATGACTCAATTTTTTGTCGGGAGTAAACCGAATATAAGAAAAAGAGCATGTGATTTAGAATCATCAAGTATAAGAAATGGATCCAAGGTACTGATTCATGATAGTATTACCTTAACTCAATCAGGATCGAATTATACAGCGACAGATAATTATCAGTTATTTTTATGGCTTGATGAAAGTTATGAAATGCCAAGTGATGGAAGTACAGAGTCATATAGTATTTCTGTAAATGTAAACTCAAATATTGGAGCAGTAGGAATAACACCAACAGAGGTATATGTAGTAAGTGGTACAACAATGCATATAGGGAGTACATTACCAAATGGAGTAAACGGAAGAAGTACACCAGAATTGGCGATGCAAGATTGGTTAGACATTACATATGATCAAGAAACAAGACCATTTTATCTAAGACATGTATTAAATAGTTTTAATGAGATAGAGGAGAGTTATGTGGAGTTTGTGGTGACAGAAGATATGGCAAATGCAAACTCTGGAATGGTGGCAGGTACATATAGTTTAAGAGGAGGAGACTCTGGAGCATCATATGCAACTAATGTTGATACAATAAAAGCAGCCTTTGGATATAGTACAAACTCAAGTAGATGCACAGATAATGGTACTAATTTTTCCTGTTCGGTGTCCGGCCTTAGTGCAGATGCATATGATAGTGGTTATGTAAGTGCATATGGTACTGACCGCTACAATTGCAGTGTGGACGTTGGTGGTTCTTCGAGCTGTGATCGTGGCGGAGTCGTATAAATCATTGAGCCTTCAGTCTAGCCCCACAGAGTTTCCAAAGGGAACTTCGTTGATCTTTGATCCTCAAATGAAAATTAAATACCAACTAATTTGTTGGTATTTTTTTGTAAATAAAAACCTCGTATAACGAGGTTTTGGAAATTAATCTTTCTTTTTATTATTTACATTTGCTCCAATAGCTTCAACTGCACGTAATACTTCAATTGGTATTGCAAATATTACTGTATTAGATTGATCACTTGATAAGTCATTTAATGTAGCTAATGTTCTTAAGTGAAGAGCTCCTGGAGTTTTTGACATTGTTTCAGCTGCTTTAGCTAAGTTATTAGATGCTTCAACTTCACCAGCTGCTTTAGTAATAACAGCTGCTTTTTCTCTTTCAGCTTCTGCAACTTTAGCAATAACACGTTTCATTTCTTCTGGTAAAGCAATGTCTTTTAATTCGACATTTTCAACTTTTATTCCCCAAGGATCAGTAGCTTCATCAATGATTTTGCAAATTTCAGAAGATATTTTTTCTCTTTCAGATAGTAATTCATCTAATGAGACAGAACCAACTGCGTTACGCATTGTAGTTTGGGCAAGTTGACTTACAGCATAATGGAAGTTTTCAACTTCAAGAATGGCTTTAGAAGCATCAAATACTTTGAAGTAAATAACAGCATTTATTCTTACAGATACATTATCTTTTGTAATAGCATCTTGTTCAGGTACGTCAACTGCTTTAGTACGAATATCAACTTTCTTATATGATTGGAAAATTGGTAATACTAGTTTCCATCCTGGTTCTAGAACTTTAGAAAATTTTCCTAAAGAGAACTTAACACCTCTTTCATATTCGTTTATTTGTTTAATTGAAATTAAAAGTACAAATATAACGATTCCTATAATAATTAATGACATATAACACTCCTTTCAATTATTATATTAACATAAAAAATATATTATTACAATTAAGATATTTATGTTATAATACCAGCGTGGATGTGATTATATGGAAAAAATTATATTGATAAAATATGGCGAATTGACAACTAAAAAAGATAATCGTGGATTATTTACAAGAGTTTTATATAATAATCTTTCTGATAAGTTAAAAGATTATAATTGTGAAATAATTAAAGAATACTCTAGAATGTTTATTAAGTGTAGTGATAATAACTTAGAAAAAGTAATTGAGGTTTTAAAGAATACTTTTGGTATTTTAGAGTTTAATATTGCATATCAAGTACATACTAATATTGAAGATATTAAAAGTAGTGTAATTGATCTTTTAAATAATGAAAGTTTTAATACTTTTAAAGTTATTACTAAAAGAAGTGATAAATCTTTTCCTCATGATAGTATAGAGTTTAATCATATTATTGGTGGGCATATTTTAAAAAATATTACTTGTAAAGTAGATGTTCATAATCCAGAATTAAAAGTAAATATTGAGATAAGAAGGGATTATACTTATATTTATTTTAATTCTATTAAAGGTTTAGGAGGATATCCTGTAGGTGTAGAAGGTAAAGGACTACTTATGTTAAGTGGGGGAATTGATTCTCCTGTAGCGGGTTATTTAGCATTAAAAAGAGGTATAAAGATTGATTGTGTATATTTTGAAGCTATGCCACATACTAGTATCAAAGCTAGAGAAAAAGTAGAAAGTTTAGCAAAAGAATTGTTAAAATATACAACTAGTATTAATTTATATATAGTATCAATTACTAAGTTACAAGAAGAAATATATAAAAATATTCCTTCTAATTATATGATAACCATTTTAAGAAGAATGATGTATAGAATAGCTGAAAGACTTGCTAAAAAGAATAAAGATTTAGTTTTAATAAATGGTGAATCTATTGGTCAAGTAGCATCACAGACATTACATAGTATGAAAGTTATAAATAATGTTACTAATATGCCTGTAATTAGACCGGTTTGTTGCCTTGATAAACTAGAAATAATGGATCTTTCGAGAAAAATTAATACATATGATATAAGTATTCTTCCATATGAAGATTGTTGTACTATATTTGTACCAAAACATCCTGTTATTAATCCTGATATAAAGACTGCAGAAGAGTATGAAAAACTAGTTAATTACGAAGAAATGATTGATGAAATAATGAAAAATATTGAAGTTAAAAAGATAAATGATGAAGAAGAATTCTCTAATATTTTTTAACAGTAATTACCAAGTTTAAAAATGTATAAAATTGTAGAAATTTATCATCCTATAAATGTGTAGGAGGTGAATATACAATGCACAATAAATTCGTTGCAAATAATTCTAAACAAGCTATCGAAGCTATGAAGTATGAAATAGCTAGAGAATTTGGTGTTACTTTAGGCCCAGATGCAACTGCTAGAGCTAATGGTTCTGTTGGTGGAGAAATCACAAAACGTTTAGTTCAAAGTGGTTTAAATCAATTAGGTGGAAGTTATACTGGAACTTCTAAATAGTTAGACTTAAGAAGATAGAATGAAATTATTATTTTGTTCTATCTTTTATTATATTTAAGCATATTATTTATTAGGTGATAATATGAAGGAATATATTAGCGTTGTAGTGATATTTTTTATAGGTTTATTTGGGTTTTTCAGTGTTAATGAGATAAGTAATAATATAAAAGATAAAGATAGTCTTATGTACACAATAAAAGAAAAAGAAGAAGAGTATTTAGTGTTACCTAGTGAAGCTATTATTGAAAATGATACTATTATACCTGGTAAGAGTGGTAAAAAAGTTAATCTTAATAATAGTTATCATAATATGAAAAAGTTTGGAGCTTTTAATGATAATTTTTTAGTATATGATAAAGTAGATCCTAATGATAAATTAAAGAATAATTATAATAAATATATAGTTGGTGGTAATAAAGAAAAAAGAGAGATATCACTTATTTTTGATGCTGATAATAGATATTTAGATGATATATTAAATATATTAAAAATAAATAAAGCGTCTTCTAATTTCTTAATAGATGGTCTTTGGGGTGAAGATAATATTGGTATAATGTTTAAGATAAGTAGCAATAATTATCTTGTTAATAAGGGATATGATAATAATTATAGTGATTTAACTATTCTTTATACTAATAGCCTTATAAATAGATTTAATCACAGTTCTTTTTGTTTTTTAGAAGAAAAAGATAGTGATGTTATTAAACTATGTAAAAGTAGGAAAATGGGGACAATTTTAAGTAAAAAGATTGAGTTTAAAGATTATACAAAGGTTGATTTAGAAAATGGAAAAATAATCTATTTAGATATCGATAATAGTAATCTTAAACAATTAAATTTATTGATTAGATATATTAAGCAAAAAGGATATAAATTAGTTACTCTGGTTGACTTATTAAAAGAGTAATTTTTTTTAACATTATTGACAAACAAACGTTTGGTATATATAATATAATTTAAAGATAATTAGTTTACTAATTTTATTAATTTTTATATAATTAGAGTAGGTGATAATAATGTATTCATATATTAAGGGTATTATTGATAAAGTTAATTATAATTCTATAGATTTAGATAATAATGGTGTTGGTTATAATGTTTTTGTAGCTAATCCTTATTTATACCAAGAAGGAAAAGAATATAAAGTTTATCTATACCAGGTAGTAAAAGAAGATGAACTTAGTTTATATGGATTTACTAATATTGAAGAGAAAGAATTATTTTTGAAATTGATATCTGTAAAGGGTGTAGGGCCAAAACTTGCACTTCCTATGTTAGCAACAGGATCTATTAATGGAATAGTTGATGCTATTAATAGAGAAAATACCCTTTATTTAACTAAATTTCCTAAGATTGGGGAGAAAGTTGCAAGACAGATTATTTTAGACTTAAAAGGTAAGGTTGTTAGTGAAGAATCTAGTAATGATACTAATAGTTATGAAGAATTAATTGAAGTATTAAAAGGATTAGGTTATAAAGATAAAGACTATAAACATATTTTGAATAAAATTGATAATAGTTTAGATATTGAATCACAAATAAAAGAAGCTTTAAAACTATTGCTTAAGTAGGGAGGTTTAGATGAAAGAAATAATAAAAAGTGAAAAAGAGCTTGGTGAAGAAGAATATGAACAAAATATAAGGCCAAGTAAATTAGATGAATATATTGGACAAGTTGAAGTAAAAGAAAATATAAGAGTTTTTGTAGAAGCAGCTAAGATGAGAGATGAAAGTCTAGATCATGTATTATTATATGGACCTCCTGGTCTTGGTAAAACAACAATGGCTTTTATTATTGCAAATGAACTTGGAGTAAATATAAAGACGACAAGTGGACCAGCTTTGGAAAAATCTGGTGATTTAGCAGCGGTTTTATCTAATCTTGAACCAGGTGATGTATTATTTATTGATGAAATACATCGAATGCCTAAATTTATTGAAGAAATACTTTATCCTGCAATGGAAGATTTTACATTAGATATTGTTGTGGGAGGAGACAGTGGATCTAGAAGTATAAAGATAGATCTTCCACCATTTACTTTAGTTGGTGCGACAACAAGAGCTGGTGACTTAACAAGTCCTTTACGTGATAGATTTGGTATTATTTGTAAACTTCAATATTATACAGTCGAAGAATTGACAGAGATTGTCAATCGTACTGCCAAAGTATTGAACACTACAATTGATGCTGATGCTGCAGTTGAACTTGCTAAAAGAAGTAGAGGAACTCCTCGTGTTGCTAATAGATTATTAAAAAGAGTTAGGGACTTTGCACTTGTTGAAGGTAGTGGTAACATTGATATGGAGATAACAAAGAAAGCCTTAAAGAGATTAAAAATTGATGATAGTGGTCTTGATGAAATAGATATTAATTTACTACGAACTATAATTGAAAAATATAGTGGTGGGCCAGTAGGAATTGATACACTTGCTACATCAATTGGTGAGGAAGTATCAACAATAGAAGATATGTATGAACCATATCTAATTCAAGAAGGTTTTTTAAAGAGAACTACTAGAGGAAGAATGGTTACAGATAAGACTTATAAATATTTACATATAGAGAATGATTTATTAAAGTATTAAGGAGTAGTAAAATGGAAAAATATGATACAACGACTAAAATAACAAAGTTTGATGTTGACTGGATGTTTATTAAACAAGCTTGTATGACAACAGTTAGAAAACAAGCTGGTGAAAAAGAACCTAGTGATGAATGGAAAAAGAAAATACTAATTTGTGAACATAGTCCAATAAGACGCGGTACTGTTAGTTGGAAGTGGGAAAATATTCCTTATGCTATTAGTACTCATTTTGTTCGTCATCATGAAGGATGTGAAAAGTTTGTTGGTAGTTCTAGAACAGATAGAACTGGTGTTGATAGATCTACAAGAAGTCAAATGGATGTAGTACCAATGGAAATGGATGCTAATATTCAGGCACTTATAAATATTTCATTAAAAAGATTATGCACTTGTGCTGATCCAACTACTCGAGCATACTGGATATCACTTGTAAAAGAAATAAAAAAACACGATGAAAATATCTACTGGGCATGTGTACCAAGTTGTATTTATCGTGGTGGTTGTCCTGAATTATTTGGTGGTTGTGGTATTTATAAAGAAATAGTTAAAGATTTAACAAAAGAAGAAGAACAAGATATGTTTAAAAGATATGATGCATATTTAAAATACCGTGAAAATAATAAAATGTGGAAATAGCAGGAGATTTTATGAGAGGAAAATTAATAGTAATTGAAGGAACTGATTGCTCTGGAAAGGGAACTCAAAGTGATAAAATATTAGAAAGATTAAATAATGATGGAGTAAAATGTGTTAAATTTTCGTTTCCCAATTATGATAGTCCAACAGGTAAAATAGTCGGTGGACCATATTTAGGGAAAAAATATATTTGTGATGGTTGGTTTAGCGAAGGAGCGGCTAATGTTGATCCTAAAGTTTCATCTTTATATTATGCAGCTGATAGATTATACAATATTAAAAATATAAATGAAGAACTAGAAAAGGGCAACAATGTTATTTTAGATAGATATATTTATTCTAATATGGCACATCAAGGTGGCAAGATCAAAAATGATAAAGAGCGACATGAAATGTATAAATGGTTAGAGACATTAGAATTTGAATTACTTGGTTTACCTCACGCTGATATTAAAATCTTTCTACATATGCCATATGAATATGCTAAGGTATTAGGCGATAATAGAGAAGAAGCAAAAGATCAAAATGAAAGTTCAGAAGAACATTTAATGAATGCTGAGAAAGCATATATTGAAATAGCAGATTTATATGATTTTAAGAAAATAGAATGTGTTAAGGATAATAAAGTAAGAACTATTGCTGATATTAATGATGAGTTATATCAGCTAATAACAAAATAAAAAAGTGATTTTGAAATCACTTTTTATTTGTTTTTTATCTGTTGTAGAATTCAACGATATCAGCTTCATGAATATCACTTGATAACTCATTTCTTTCTGGATATCTTAAATAAGTACCAACAAGTTTGTTTTCATCAAATTTAACATATTCAACTCTACTTTGAACTTTTTCAAGAGCATCTTTAACTGCTTTATGATCTTTTGATTCTTCTCTTAGAGAAATAGTAGAACCAACTTTTACTTGGTATGAAGGAATATCAACCTTTTTACCATTAACAGTTATATGTCCATGATTAACAAGTTGTCTAGCAGCACGTCTAGTTGGTGCAAAACCTAAACGATAAACGATGTTATCTAATCTAGATTCAAGTAATCTTAATAAGTTTTCACCATGTACACCAGCCATCTTGCCAGCTTCTTGGAAAGTCTTTTTGAATTGTCTTTCATTTAAACCATACATGAATCTAACTTTTTGTTTTTCTTTTAATTGGTTACTATAGTCAGAAGCTTTTCTTTTGCGATCTGAACCATGTTGTCCAGGTCCATATGGTTTTCTTAAAAGTTCTTTACCAGTTTCTAATAGAGAATAGTTAACTCTACGAGCTTGTTTGTAACTTGATTTTGTGTATCTTGACATTTTTTTACTCCTTTCAATGTTTTTTCATAAACATTGAAATTATATTTTTCCATTTCGTAGGGTGTTAATTTTAATATTTTCACTTTAAACAGCTTAAAAGTTACTAATAATCTTAAAAAACACAATTACAAAATATAAAATAATGCTGTTTCAATGCATATGCAGGTATAATAATACCTAAAAAACACTTATTTGTCAATAATTTTATGCTTTTTGATTCTTAGTTATGCCTAATAAAAAGGCAATAATTATAAAGATAACTAATATTGGTATAGAGAGCAAATAATACTTATTTATAAGATATAGTGGTTGGTATTTTATAAAGATAAAAATAGTTAGAAGAGTAGTTATGATTTCAAAAATAATAATAGCGATATTTATACTTTTCTCTTTTTTTAGACTAAACATATTTTTTAAAAATTCTTTGTTAAAGTAGGTTTCAAAAGAATCAGATATTAAAAAAGAAATGTAAAGAAGGATTGATAAGACATTTTCTATTTTTTCTATAAAACCATAAATTCTAATTTCTTTAAATAATGAGTATTCAGGGTAAGTATATATTTTGGCAAGATTGATACCAAATACTGATAAAATAAAGAAACCAAAGATATATAAACATATAAATCCTATAATATAACTTAAGATAATTGTTTTTTTAAAATTTTTTTTGTCTATTATGTCATTTTGTCTTATAGATAAGAGTAGGAATAAGGGAAATGTACTATAAGTAGAGCACATTAGAGCAGATTTAATAAAGTTTGTTTTAGTTATATTCATAATAGGAAGAATATTATTTATTTTTGCAGATGGTATTAAGCTAATCCAAACAAAAATTGTAAAAATAACAAAAATAGGCATAAAAATAGTCCCTGTTCTACCAATTGTTTCTATTCCTTTAATAGCGGCATAGGTTGTTAATAAAAATACTATTAGACCAACGAGAAAGTATGGGGTTTCTGATAAAAATTGACTGATTGTAAAATTCATAATATTCCATATTGAGATTATTCCCATTAATAATAATGCTAAAAAGAGGATAAGATTAAGTATTTTACCAAAAAATTTAAATTTATATTCTAGTAGTTCAAAGATGTTTTTATCAGTCGTGTATTTACTAATGTAAATTACTAGTGAAAGAGGTATAAAGCCAATAATAAATCCTAAAAGAGTAGATACTAAAGCAGTCGATGATGCTGTTCTAATTAATTGACTATTACCAAAGCCAATAAATAGTGTACATACTAAAAAGAAAGAGATAATAAATATTTCTTTACAATTAATTTTTTGCATTTATCCTCCTTATATGCCTTCTGTTGTATTTCCTTCTTTATAGATATTGGTTGTAACATTTATATTAAATTTAGAGATTTCATAAATGTTTTTGTCTTGATAGTTTTTATATTTTTTAGGATGTTTTTTGTAAATTAAATCTTTTATTCCTAGAATATCAGCATTATTTTGATTACATTTTTCTAATAGAAGTTTAGTATCTTGTTCTAATTTTTTATTAACTTCCTTAGATAACTCTTTTAATATGTCTTGGTTATTAACATCTATCTTTTTATTTATTTCGGCAATGTCACCATCTAATTTTATATTAATATCAATATTTATTTGGTTATCTAATTTAACTTTTATATTAGACTTAGGATTTGATAATAAGATGACACTGTTTTCTTTTTTAAAAGGAATATTTATCATCATATTATCAATGTTATTTTGAATAATATTAAATATTCTTGCTTCATCTTTTTCTAAATAACCAATTATTTTTTTGTCTTTGATGATGGCTAGATTTTTTAATTTAATTAAGTTATATTCATCAATATCTTCTTTATTTTCTTTTTTATCTTCTATTTTAATAGTAGTGATAACAGGATCTATTTTGTTGTCTAAAGTTAATTTTATTAAGTCTTCTAGAGTTTGTTTTACTACTGTACCTTCTGTTTTAGAACTTACTTCAATACTATTAATAATACTTTTAGAGGGGAAGATGTTGGAATTAACTTTTTGATTTAATACTTCTCTTGCAGAATTATTTACTGTTGTTACTACTAAAGCCTCACTTCTAACTTTAGGATCTCTTAAGAGAAAGTCGAAGGTTTTATTTATGTTATCTTTTGTTAAAGATTCTCCTAAAATAATTAATTCAAGGTGCCCTAAATACATTTCTTTAGGGTCATCAAGGGACATATTTCTAATTGCTTCAGCGATACTTTGACCCTCTCCTTCATAGACAACAATTAGTTTTTTAGTATCATCTGTTTCTTTTTTTTCAACATTTAAGATTTGGGCAGTTACTAAAAATTTGTCATCTTTATAATCAATTCCAATAGCGTCGATGATTGCTAAATCATTCAGTTCTCGGTAATTATAACAACCTGTTATTAGTAAAACTATGGTAATTAATATTAGTATTCTTTTCATTTTTTTACCTCATCTTTCATGAGAATTGGGTATTTTTCATTTTCATTATTGCCTTTAGTCTTAATAAACGAATCTTTTAAAGCTCTAAAGTTAACTGGAGCTAAAGGATAAAGATATGGTTTTCCAAAGGATTTATAACTAACTAGAATAGTTACAAATAAATATCCACACATATAAAGTCCAACTAGTCCAAAAAATGAGGCAAAAATCATAAAGATAATTCTCCATATTCTAATTGAGTTAATAACATCAAGATGGGAAAATATTAAAGAAGATATAGCGGTTAGGGCAATAACAATAACCATTATAGGGGAGACAATACCTGCGGCGACTGCGGCATCACCTAAGATTATTCCTCCTAAGATACTAATAGCACTGCCCATTTGACTAGGTAATCTAATGTCGCTTTCTCTTAATATTTCAAAAGTTATTATCATTAATATGGCTTCGACAAAAGCAGGGAAAGGGACACCTGATCTTTGGGACGTTAAGTTAATTAAAAGTTCACTAGGTAGTGTTTCGTGATTATAAGTGGTAACAGCGATATAAAAAGCGGGTGTAAGAATAGAAACTAAAAAGGCTATTAGTCTAATTATTCTAGTTATAGTGATATTTTTAGGCTTTTGATAATAGTCTTCAGGTGAATGAAAAAAATCCACAAAAAAAGTTGGAATAATTAGAGCAAAGGGAGAGTAATCTGAAATAATAATTATCCTTCCTTCTAATAAATTCATCGCTGCTGTACTTGGCTTTTCTGTAGTACCTGTCATAGGGAAAGAATAGTTATTTTTAGATATAAAGTTTCTAATGTAACTGACATCTAAAATACTATCTGTTTTTATTTTTTGTAATTGCTCTTTAACATTATCAATTAATTCTTGTTCTACTAGATTGTCCATATAAATAAGGGATACTTTGGTTTTTGTCTCTTTTCCTATTATTTGTTCTTTTACTACTAGGTTATTTGATTTAATTCTTTTTCTTATTAATCCAAGATTAGTATTATAATCTTCAACAAAAGAATCTTTTGGACCATTGATTGCTTTTTCTACTTGGGACTCGGTTATTGATCTATTTAAATCTCTTCTAGTTTCAATTGCTAAGCCATTTTGTTTTTTATCAAATAAAATTATTAAAAAACCATTGTGTAAATAGTTATAGGTATCTTTAAAAGTTGTTATTTTATTTATATTGTCGGATGGTAAAAAGCTTATTAAAAAATCACCTAAATCTTGTTTTATGTCTTGATCGATTAAAAAAGTTAAGTTTTTTAGAATAAAATTATCTATTTTATCGGAACTACAAATAGTTTCATTATAAATTAAACAAATATTATTATTCATTATATTCATTTCTTTATATTTATAATCTTTAGCATACTTAGTGTCTTGTTTAATTTTTTTAATATTCTTTTTTATACTTTTATTTAACATAAAATCATCCTTTGGTAATATTATTTACCAAAAAATAACTTATATACTTAAGAGGTATCTACTAAAATACATGAATAAAAAGCCAATTATAAAAGCTGCATAAGTGATTTTTTTGTTATTATAAGATATAGAAGTTGGTAATAGTTCATAGAAAGATATATGTAGCATGATACCTGCTGTTAGGGAGAATAAAAAACCTAAAACTGTATTATTAAGATGTGGTTTTAAGAATAGATAGGCAATAAATGCTCCAATTGGTTCTGATATAGCTGATAAAAAGACGTAAAAGAAAGTTAACTTTTTATTATTAGTTGCATAATAAATAGGAACAGCGACACTTATACCTTCGGGAATATTATGAAGGGCTATAGCTACCGCAATAGTAAGACCTAAAGATAATTTAGTACTAGCCGAAAGAAAGGTAATAATACCTTCGGGAATGTTGTGAAGAATAATAGCAATCATCGAAATTAAACCAACTTGGAATAGTTTATTATCTTTATTTGGAAATAATTTATCGACAAAAATAGATAGTAACATACCTAAAGTAATAAAGATTAAAACTATGATAAAAAGGGGAAAGTTTTGAAATTTATCTTTTAGCATATCAATACTTTCAGGAATTAAATCACTAAAAGAAACACAAATCATAACACCTGCGGCAAAAGATAAAGAGAAACTTATGACATTGTTATTTTTATTTTTTAGGAAGATAACAAATATTCCTAAAAGAGTAGATAAACCTGCTAATAAAGATAGAATAAAAGGAACTAATATATTATTCATACTATATCTTATTTTTCTTTTTGTTAATTATTCTTTTTACTTTCATATTAACTTATGATGGTTTATAATATTAAATAGTGAGGTGTTTAGATGTTAATTGAGTTATTAAAAGTTTTAATTTTAGGAATTGTAGAAGGTATTACTGAGTGGCTTCCTATTAGTAGTACTGGACATATGATTTTGGTTGATGAGTTTATAAAATTAAAAGTTACTCCAGAATTTTTAGAGATGTTTTTAGTTGTTATTCAACTAGGTGCTATCTTAGCAGTTGTAGTACTTTTCTTTAAAAAATTATGGCCATTTACAACTAAAGAAAAATATTTTATTAAAAAAGATACTTTGATGATGTGGTTAAAAATAATAGTTGCTTGTATACCTGCGGCTATTGTTGGAGTTTTATTTGATGAATATTTTGAGAAGTTATTTTATAATCCTGTATCTGTTGCAATTGCCTTAATAGTTGTAGGTGTTATCTTTATAATTGTGGAAACAAAGAAACCTAAAACAAAGATTAATAGTATTGCCGATATTACTTTTCAAACAGCTTTATTAATAGGTTTAGCCCAATTATTAGCGGCTATTTTCCCTGGGGTTTCAAGATCTGGGGCTACTATTGTTGGAGGACTTCTTTTAGGAGTTTCAAGAACAACAGCGGCAGAATTTACCTTCTTTATGGCAGTACCTGTTATGTTTGGGGCTAGTTTGTTAAAAATAGTAAAATTTGGTTTTCATTTTACGAGTACTGAATTAATCTTTTTAGTAGTTGGTATGTGGGTAGCATTTGTAACATCATTATTAGTAATTAGATTCTTAATGAATTATATTAAAAAACATGATTTTAAAATATTTGGATGGTATAGAATAGCCTTAGGTATTTTAGTACTAATATATTTTTTAATAATAAAGTAGGTGAGTAGATGGATAAATTAATTAAAGAAGCCTTAGATAAAGAATTAGAAAGACAAAATAATAATATTGAACTTATAGCATCAGAAAATTATGTTAAAGAAGATATTCTAAAGTTACAGGGTAGTATCTTTACTAATAAATATGCCGAAGGATATCCCGGTAAAAGATATTATGGTGGATGTGTTAATGTTGATACAGTTGAAGATTTAGCGATAGAGTATGCTTGTAAATTATTTAATTCAAAGTACGCTAATGTTCAACCTCATTCAGGTAGTAGTGCTAATATGGCAGTATATAAAGCATTACTTAATTATGGTGATAAAGTAATGGGAATGAGTTTGATGGATGGAGGACATTTAACTCATGGACATCCGATTAATTTTAGTGGATTAGAATATGAAATAGTATCATATAGTGTTGATCCAGAGACTGGCTTTATTGATTATGATAAAGTAAAAGAAATAGCATTAAAAGAGAAACCTAAAATGATTATTGCTGGAGCAAGTGCTTATTCTAGAATAATTGATTTTAAGAAATTTAGAGAGATTGCAGATTCTGTAGGTGCTTATTTGATGGTTGATATGGCTCATATTGCTGGGCTTGTTGCAACTGGGCTTCATCCTAGTCCTATTCCTTATGCTGATGTTGTTACATCAACTACTCATAAAACCTTAAGAGGACCACGTGGAGGGTTAATTTTAACTAATGATGAAGAGATAATTAAAAAAATAAATAAAACAATTTTCCCTGGTATACAAGGTGGACCATTAATGCATGTTATTGCGGCTAAGGCAGAGTGTTTTTATGAAGCACTTGATCCTAGTTTTAAAGAATATGGATTACAAGTATTAAGTAATATGCAATCTTTAGTTAAATCTTTAGAAGAAGAGGGATTTAAGATAGTATCTGGTGGAACAGATAATCACTTGGCATTAGTTGATGTTAAAAAAAGTGTCAACCTAACTGGTAAAGAAGCTGAAGAAATATTAGATAGTATTAATATCACATGTAATAAAAATACTATTCCTAATGATACTGAAAAACCATTTGTAACCTCTGGACTTAGAATAGGGAGTGCAGCGATGACATCAAGGGGATTAAAAGAAAAAGAATTTTATGATATTGGTAAAATAATTAGTAAAGCGTTAAAGAAAGAACAAAGCCTTGATATCTTAAGAAAAGAAGTGTTAGGTATTACTTCTAGATTTCCAATATATAAATAAAAGGATGATTACTCATCCTTTTTTGTTTCTTTTAATCTTGTAAATTCACTTTTTAAACTTTTGTAATAATCTGTTTCAAGAATTAATCTTGAATATTTATATTTGTTATAAATGATACTATTGATAGTTTTAACATATTCAGCTTGATTAAAATCTTCATCCAATCCATAGACTGGATAGAACTTTTTATTGACACTGTTATATCTTCCTTTATCGGTTATAAAACTACGATTAGAGAAGATAACTAGTGGATCAGAATCAGATAATAAGTCACGTCCCATTAATAATCTTGAGTCATAATCAATTCCAAATAGATTTAAAACAGTAGGTAATAAGTCTAAACTACTTGACATTTTATTAACTTTAATTGGTTCTGTCATAGAGCCACTCCAAATTAGGGCAATAGAGTGATGCTTTTCAAAATTGTTATCTCTTTTGTAATCTGATAATTCATTTATTTGGTTAAGATTTAATCCATAAGGGTAATGATCGCCACTGATAACAATAACTGTATCTTCTAATTTACCCGCTGCTTCTAATCTTTTTAATAATTCTCCAATGGCTTTATCAAATTCTCTTTGGGCTCCTAAATATCCTTTTGCTTTTTCACTATATGGTAGATTTTTAACAGCACTCCAGTTTCTATTAACCATTGAATTTCCAGTTTTTGTGTAATTTAGGTGTCCACTAACTGTCATATAATAGGCTAAGAAATGTTCATTATTGATGTAATCATTAGTAGTAGCTTTAATCATTTCATTATCACTTTCGGGCCATATTTTACACTTTATCTTTAATCCTTTTTTACAGGCTTTGTAACTATTGTATCCCATTGTTTTAATGTATTTATCTCGATCATAATAATTATAATTATGATCATGATAAGCATTAGAAGAGTAACCTAATGGTTCAAATAAATTAGCGTAAGAGTAAGGCATATAGTGGCCATTTATGGCTTTTAGACTCCAAACTCCTTCTTTTGGTATTAATGATGTATCTGTTATATACTCACCATCGGCTGTTGAAACAGGAAAGATAGGAGTATAAAAATTATCAAATTGGAATCCTTCATTATAAAGTTTGTATAAATTAGGGGTTATATCTTTATTAATTGCAATGCTGCTAAAGGCTTCAGCGACAAAGACAATTAAATTCTTTCCTTTAAACATGCCTGTATATTCATTCTTTTTAGAAGGTTCTTCTTTGGAAATATAAGTATGAATAGATTTAATGTTATTATTTTTAGTATTACTAATTAACGTTTCAAAATCAATATCTAATTTGTTATATTCTATTATTTTTTCTTCAACTATTGGTGTTATAGTTTCATTTAAATCTTCATCTTCAATTTTATCTTCAAATCCAAAGATAAATCTTTGAAAATCTAATCTAAATGCTGTTAACATTCCCATGTTTTTGGCAGTTAGTAAAGGAGAGTGAACATTATAATACAAATTCTTATTAGAATATATTGACTTAGTATTAACAGTATTTATAAGTATTATGGCACTTCCAAATACTAAAATAAATATTCCTAATATTATTCCTTTTTTCTTTAAATTAATATATTCACAATCTAGTTTAAATTTCTTATTAAATAATAAAATTATTAATAATATAAGTGGTATTAGCATTAAACTAATAGGTAAAGCTTTTATTAGTGCGACTCTAAGTATTTCATCTGCAAAACCAAATACTTGGCCTGTCCCGGTTGTTAAAGATAAGAATGATATTAATGATTCATATAACTCATAGTAGATGACTTGACCTACAAAGAAGAGAATAATAAATACCATTGTACAAGTATATAATAATTTATTTACTATACTTTTTTTAAATAATGTTCCTATTAAATATATTATTAAACTAATACTTAGAGAAAATAAAAACGTATAAATAAAACTTTTAGTTATTGATTTAAATAATGTAAAACTAAAGACTAATTCCAAGTATATTAATGTTATGATTGTAAAAATTAATAAAAAATACTTCTTCATTTTGCACCTCATATATAATATTATACATTTTATGTTTAAGTTTTGCTAGAATTATTTATATTGAAAAAATAGGTTTACTAATATATAATAAAGTTGTTGAAAGAGGGTGCCCTTTGTGAGAATTAGAGAATTAAATATTAAGAAAATTAACTTAAGTGAGATAGATAGGACATATCCTGGACAAGATATTTTGTTTAAATGTGGTGAGTTATATCAATTTGAAAGTGGTATCTATGGTTATGGTAATTTAATAACTAAGATGGAAAGATATGTGGAAAATATTATTATTGAAGAGTTAGATAAAGTAGGATGTATTCAAACTAAGTTTCCTATTCTTCAACCAAGAGAGATTTGGGATAAGTCAAAGAGATGGGATAATTATACTAAGTCATCTGATATTATGTTCACTTTAAAAAATAATTTAGGTGAATATGGATTGGCTCCAACAGCGGAAGAATGTGCTACTATTTTTGGGGCTAATAGATTACAAAGTGAAAAGAATTTACCAGCTTGTTATTATCAAATAAATGAAAAGTTTAGAAAAGAGATAAGAACAAGAGGATATCTATTTAGATCAAGATCTTTTAAGATGTTAGATGCTTATAGTTTTGATAAAGATGAAGAAGGTCTAAAGAAGACTTATGAGAAGGTAAGAAATGCTTATATTAATATTTTCAAAAGAATTGGTATAGATGTTATTCCAATAGCGGCTGATAATGGTTCTTTTGGTGGTAATAAATCTGAAGAATGGATGGCAATTACGGATATTGGTGAAGATACTATTCTTTATAATGGTAAGATTGGTTTAAATACTGAAATATTAGAAAAAGAAAACTATGAAGAAATATTAAAACAAGAACATGGTATTACAGATATAACAGATATGAAGAAATATAAGACAATTGAACTTGGTCATACTTTTATGTTAGGTACTAAGTATTCTGAAACTATGGATTTAAAATATAATGATTCTTCTAATAAGAGAGTTCCTTATTGTATGGGATGCTATGGTATAGGTATTGAAAGAATATATACTGCAATCTTAGAAAATAGTGTTTTAAAAAATGATGATGGAAGTATTAAAGGATTATCTTTACCATTTAATATTGCACCATATAAACTACAAATTATCTATAAAGATACTAAAGAAAAAGAAGCATTTGATCTATATGAAAAATTACAAGGTATTGGTATACCAGTTATCATTGATGATAGAGAAGGCATGATTGGATCTAAAATTAAAGATTGTTATGTTTTAGGAACTCCATATATGTTAATTATTGGTGATAAACAAGATATAGGTAAGTATGAACTTGAAAGTACTAAAGATGAAGAAAAGAAAATAGTTACTTATGAAGAATTAGTTGAAATATTAAAAAGATAATTAATTTATCTTTTTTTGTAAAAAAATGTTTGCATTTTATATTCTCTTATGCTAACATTAACTAGGGTGCATAAAATATGAAAAGAGCATTTAGTGAAAAATTTAAAAGTAGTATGTTTCAGCACCATTTTTGTTTCAATTTTTTAGGTAATAAATACTAAAACTGTTTGTTGTTTTAGTATTTTTTTTACACAATTATTGTTAAAAGGAGGAGTTATGAAAAAGAAAAACAATAATTTACTTTATGATGTCCATGAGACACCACCTATGGGAAAAAGATTTATTTTAGCTTTCCAACATGTATTTGCAATGTTTGGAGCAACAATATTAGTTCCCATAACAGTTAATAAGCTAGCAGGAGGGAATATTTTAAGTGTTCCTGTTACTTTATTTGCATCTGGAATGGGTACATTAATCTATATTCTATGTACCAAAGGTAAATCACCAGTGTATTTGGGTAGTTCGTTTGCCTTTATTACACCAATGGTATTAGCTTATGCTAAATCAGGTCAACCTGGAGTACTAATTGGTATAATGGGAGTTGGATTATTTTATGTTTTGGTTGCATTAATTGTTCATTTTACTGGAAAAGAGTGGCTTGATAAAGTGTTATCACCAATAGTTGTTGGGCCAATGATAATGATTATAGGATTATCACTTGCACCTACTGCAGTATCTTCAATTGGAATTGCTGAAGATTCTGTACTTAATTGGAAAAATATTGTAGTTGCAGTAGTAACATTCTTAGTAACTGCAATTATAGCCTTAAGAGGTAAAAAATTCTTAAGAGTAATTCCTTTCTTAATAGGTATCTTAACAGGTTATATTTTGTCAGTATGTTTAGGTATAGTAGATTTTACACCAGTTAAAGAAGCTGCGTTCTTCAGTGTTCCAAAATTTGTTGTACCATTTGCAAGTTATAAACCAAATTTTAGAGGTTTATTAACAATCTTACCAGTTGCTCTAGTATCAATTGCAGAGCATGTAGGAGATCATACAGTATTAGGCACAATAATAAATAAAAACTTATTGCAAGATCCAGGGCTTGATAGAACATTAATGGGTGATGGACTTGCTACATTTGCTGCTGGTTTAATTGGAGGACCTGCTAATACAACATATGGTGAAAATACATCAGTGGTTGGTATGACAAAAGTTGCTTCAGTTAAAGTTTTAAAACTAGCTGCTATAATCGCTATGGTATTTGCATTCTTTGGTAAATTTACAGCATTATTAGAAACAATACCTAGTCCAGTATTAGGTGGTGTATCACTACTTCTATATGGATTTATTGCTGTTAATGGTTTAAGAGTATTAGTTGAAAACCAAGTAGACTTCACAAATATAAAGAATGTAATTGTATCTGCAACAATGTTTATCTTAGGATTAGGTGGTGCGGTTATTACAATTAAGAGCGGTGATGCATCAGTTGCTTTATCTGGTATGAGTTTAGCGGCTATAATTGGTATACTTCTAAACTTGTTATTAAAAGAAGAAAAAGCCTCATAAGAGGCTTTTTTAATTGAAAGAATGGTGCTATAATTAATATGTTGCCGAAATAGCTCAGTAGGTAGAGCAATCGTCTCGTAAGCGATAGGTCGCAGGTTCGATTCCTGTTTTCGGCACCATATTTGTTTGGAAATGAGGTTGTTATGAAAATATTTGTTGGATGTTCATCTAAAGATAATATACCTAAGAAATATATTGATGATTGTACAAATTATCTTGAAAAATTATTAAAAGAAAATGATTTAGTATTTGGCGCTTATCATTATGGATTAATGGCATCTTGTTATGATATCGCTAAAAAAAATAAGAGGGAAGTAATTGCGGTATGTCCTAAAGTTTATGAACATGATTTAAGAGAGATGAACTGTGATAAAGAAATATTAACTGATAATATTAGTGATAGAACAAGAGAGGCTGTTTTAAATAGTGATGCTTTAATTTATTTACCTGGTGGAATAGGGACTATTTATGAACTTTTTGCAACCTTGGAACTAAAAAGGTGTCATGAGTTTAATAAGCCTATAGTTTTGTATAATTCTTGTGGCTATTTTGATGAGGTTTTAGCACTTCTTGATAAAATGGTTAATGAAAATTTCATTTTAGAAGAAGCAAAAAATCTTTATCATGTTAGCAATAGCTATGAAGATACTATAAAATATTTAAATAACTATAATAAATAACCATTGACATTTAAAAAAAGTCTATGTTATAATTCTATTGCTGTTTATGTTTATATATAAACAGCATCTTGGGGAATTAGCTCAGTTGGCTAGAGCATCTGCCTTGCACGCAGAGGGTCAAGGGTTCGAGTCCCTCATTCTCCACCAATTTGAAAAACAAGTTACAATTTGATATTGTAACTTTTTTGTTAATATTATGATACAATAGCATATGATGTAGGGTGATATTATGAAAAGACCAATTATAGGTATTATTGGAAGACCAAATAAAATAATGTCTGGTTATTCTGTTATGAGTGTTAATGATACATTAAGATCTGCTATTATAAGGGCTGGTGGTAATCCTATTATGATACTTCCACCACAGAATATTGATTATGAAGAGGCACAACCTAGACTTATGGAAAGATTAACGAAAGAAGAGAAAGAAGTTTTAATTAATCAAATTAAACTTTGTGATGGAATAGTGATGCCTGGTGGATTTAAATGGTATGAATATGATTTATTTATTGCTAAATATCTTGTAGATAATGATATTCCAACATTAGGTCTATGCATGGGAATGCAGCTTTTAGCATATGTTGATAATATAGGAAAAGAAGTAGAAAATAATAATTTACATAAAATAGAGAGCGATATTAAACATTTTCAAACAGGTGTTTCCCATGTACATGATATTGAGATTAAAAAGAATACTCAACTTTATGAAATATTTAATACTAATAAATTAGAAGTAAACAGTCGTCATAACTATGCTGTAACTAATATAAATAATGCTATTATATCCGCATATTCTACAGATAATGTAATAGAAGCGATAGAATTTCCTAATAAGAAATTTATCGTCGGAATACAGTGGCATCCAGAGTCAATTTTGGAAATATATCCTGAAAATCAAAAAATATTCGATAAATTGGTGGAAAAATCGCAAAAATAGTAAATCTATTTGTTGACTTTTAAAAAACACTTGTGCTATAATGATTTTGCTACTTTTTAGGCAGTAATGCCAATAAATAGCGCGCCTGGAGGAATACCCAAGCTGGTTGAAGGGACCGGTCTTGAAAACCGGGAGGTCGGTGACGGCGCGGGGGTTCGAATCCCTCTTCCTCCGCCAATTTAATTTATATCGCGGGATGGAGCAGTTTGGTAGCTCGTTGGGCTCATAACCCAAAGGTCGTTGGTTCAAATCCATCTCCCGCAACCAATGGTTCTGTGGTGTAGTGGTTATCACGCCTGCCTGTCACGCAGGAGATCGCGGGTTCAAGTCCCGTCGGAACCGCCATTATGGCTTCATAGCTCAGTTGGTAGAGCAACGGACTGAAAATCCGTGTGTCACTGGTTCGAATCCCGTTGGAGCCACCATAATGATAAAGAATACCCAGTAATGGGTTTTTTTATTGACTAATTGCATACATTAACTATTTAGTATTAGAATTATATTGGTGATAATATGAATTATATTGGATGGTTAGATCGTGAGGGAAAGCATTTTGAATGTGATAACTATGAGCATGCAACTTTGACAAAAGATATTTTAAAAAAATATTATGATTTAGATTTTGAAAAGTTATCAGCATTAAATCGTGAAGATCTTCTTTTTGATAAGGGATGGTGTCGTATTGGCTTTCAATCAATGCTAAGTCGTGGTTATGTAATTCAAGCAAAGTGGGATTATGTTACTGAAGAGCAGAAATCTTTCATTCAAAATATGTATTTCGATGTTGGAGAAAGCATGTCAGAACAAACTATGACTAATTTGATTGACTATGGCATTATAGATTTGTATAAAAATAGTGGGAAAGAAAAAGTATTATCTAGGGTGAAATCTAAAAATTAGATGTTTAATATTTACACAAAAATGTGTTATACTCATCTATGTGTAATAAGGATAGGAGAAGTTATGAAGATAGCAGTTTTTACAGATATACATGGTAATTTACAAGCTTTAGAAGCAATATTAGATGATATAAAAAAAGAAAATGTTGATAGAATTATTTGTTTAGGGGATGTTATTGGTATAGGACCTGAACCTAAAGAATGTTTAGATTTAATTATGAATAGTCCAGTTGATATGGTTCTTGGTAATCACGAATTGTATTATTTAAAAGGTGTTTTAATTGAGGATGAAAGAGATTACGAAAAAAGAAAGCATTATGATTGGATTAAAAGTATACTTGATGATAAATACTATCAGTTTTTAAAAGATCTTCCATATCAAATAAGAATATCTAATATTTTATTTGAGCATTTTCTAATGCATAATAAGAGTGGGTATACTCCGTTTTATAAAACAACAATTATGAATGATTCAAAATTTACTGAAATTGTTAGTAAGATTGACGAAGATTATGTTTTCGTTGGACATGAACATATACCATTTGAATTTTCTTATAATGGTAAAACTATTATAGATATTGGTAGTAGTGGTTGTACTCACGATGAAAATACTACTTATGCCATAGTGGAAATTAGTGATCATGTTAAATGGCATAAGAAGAATGTTAAGTACGATTATACTGGTTTAAAAAGAGTATTAAAATATAAAGATTATCCAGTTAAAGATTTTTATGATAGAGCATTTTTTTAAAGCAAGAAATTTCTTTGCTTTTTTATTTTATTTAATATATAATAAGACATGTAGAAAAGAGGGATTTTATGAAAATTTTATCAGTTAATGCAGGAAGTAGTTCTTTAAAATTTACATTATTTGAAATGGACAATGAAGAAGTTCTTATTTCTGGACTATTTGAACGTATTGGTATATCTGATGGCCATTACGTTATAAAATATAATGGAGAAAAGATTGAGGACTATGTTGATTTGAAAGATCATACAGTTGCTGTAAATATCTTGTTAGAAAAATTACTAGAATTAAAAGTAATTAATTCACTTGATGAGATAGATGGAGTAGGTCATCGTGTTGCTCAAGGAGGAGCTATTTATAAAGAGACTGTTATGATAACAGATGAAGTAGTAGAAAACTTACTTGCTTTAGCACCACTTGCACCACTACATAATCCTGCTCATGTATTAGGAATAAATGCTTTTAAGAAGGTTTTACCTAATACACCAATGACAGTTGTATTTGATACAGCTTTCCATCAAACAATTGCACCAGAGAATTATATTTATCCAGTACCATATGAATGGTATTTAAAATATCAAATAAGACGTTATGGTTTCCATGGAACTAGTCATCGTTATATCACAGATACTATTAGTGAAGTAATGGGTAGAAAAGATTTAAGAATAATTAGTTGTCACTTAGGTAATGGTGGTTCAATTGCTGCTATTAAAGATGGCAAATGTATTGATACAACAATGGGATTAACACCACTTGCTGGTATCGTTATGGGTAGTCGTTGTGGTGATATAGATCCATCAATTATTCCATATATAATGAAGAAAGAGAACTTAACTATTGATGAAGTATGGGATATCTTAAATAAGAAGTCTGGTTTACTTGGTGTAAGTGGCGTAAGTAGTGATTGTCGTGATGTTGAAAAAGGTGCTGCTGAAGGAAATGAAAGATGTCAGTTAGCCTTAGACTTATTCACAGATTCTGTAATTAGATATATTGCTGAATACTATGTTGAACTTGGTGGTTGTGATGTTATTTGCTTTACAGCAGGTATTGGTGAAAATGGTATTGCAACAAGAAAGAGAATAGTAGATCATTTAGGAGCTTTAGGAGCATATATTGATGAAGAAAAGAATAATGTTCGTGGCAAATTACAAGAACTTTCAACTGATGATTCTAAAGTTAAGGTATATTTAGTACCAACTAATGAAGAATTAATGATTGCAAGAGATACATTAGAACTTATTAGTAAAAAATGATAATAATAGATAGGATGAATGGAATGTATAAACAAATATATAAAAAGATAAAAGAGTATGAAACTATAGTTATTGCAAGACATATTGGGGTTGATCCAGATGCTATGGCTAGTCAATTAGCACTTCGTGATATTATAAAAGATAATTTCCCTGATAAAAATGTTTATGCAGTTGGGGCAGGAAGTGTAAAATTTAACTATATAGGGCAGTTAGATAAAAAGTATGAAAAAAACAATTTAGAAGAAGTCCTTTTAATTGTTGTTGATACTCCTGATAAGAAAAGAATAGATATTGATAGCCTTGATAGTTATAAAGAAATAATAAAAATAGACCATCATCCATATATAGAAACATTTGGTAATATAGAAAAAATAGATGAAACTAAATCATCCGCTTCAGAGATGATTGTGGATTTTGTAAAAGAAACAGAGTTAAAAATGACTAAAGCTTCTGCAGAAAAACTATTTATTGGTATTATTTCAGATACAGAGAGATTTATGTTTGATAATTCTAAACCTGAAACGTTAATAACAGTAGCAAACTTAATAAAAGACTATAATTTAAATATTACAGAATTATATAACAAAATATATTCTCGTCCATTAACTGAAGTTAAATTTTATGGTTATTTAATTGATAATATGACAGTTACGGAAAATGGGCTTGGTTATGCTAAAGTTACAAAAGATATAATAAATAAATATAAAATAGATTCTGCATCTGCAGGTAATATGATTAATCAATTTAATTTTGTTAATGAACTTATAGTTTGGGCCACTATTTCAGAAGATGTAAGAAATAACTGTATTCGTGTATCAATGAGATCTAGAGGACCAGTTATTAATAAAACAGCGGAAAAATATCATGGTGGTGGACATAAATTAGCAGCAGGTGCAAGAGTTAAAAGTTTTGAAGAAGCAGAATTATTAATGAAAGAGTTAGATGAACTTTGTAAGTGTTATAAAGCAAAGAGTGGTGATAATGATGAGAATAGATAAATCAGAGTTAGCAATTAGTGCAGTAAGAAGAAGTCAATTTCCAGAAGATAACTTACCTGAGTTTTTGTTAGTTGGAAGATCTAATGTGGGAAAAAGTAGTTTTATAAATGCAATTTCTAATCGTAAGAATTTGGCATATGTATCTAGTAATCCTGGTAAAACACAAACATTAAATTTTTATTTATTTAATGATTCCTTCTATTTTGTTGATGTGCCTGGATATGGTTATGCTAATACATCTAAGGATAATCAAAAGAAATTTGGACTTATGATTGAAGATTATTTAGAGAATAGAAAGAATTTAAAAAGAGTATTTATGTTAGTGGATTTTAGAATAAAACCTACTAATGATGATTTACTGATGTATAAGTTTTTAAAATACTATAATATTCCAGTTACAATTATTGCAACTAAATTAGATAAAGTATCACAATCAAAAAGACCTAAGAATTCTAAATTAATATTAAGTACATTAAATTTAGAAGTTGGTGATGATATAGTATATTTATCTAATTTAACTAAAGAAGGAAAAGATGTAGTATTAAAAAGTATTGATAAATCTCTTAATGTAGTTGAATCAGAAATTATTTAAAGAAGTACCTAGTTTATTCATATAATAAATTAGGTGTTTTTTTATGAAAATATTAGAAGAAGATAGTAAGATAATAATTCATATAAATAAAAATCTTCCTAATTTGAAAGATAAAGAAAGTTTAGAAAGATACTTAAAGAATCTTATTGTTTTAATAAAAAAGAAAGGTGCTAATATAGTATCAGGTTTATATGTTGCTAAGATATATCAAAATCATAAATATGGGTTAATTATAGAATTAGAATTAATAGAAGAATTAGAACTTTTTAAAGATGTGATTGATTTAAAAATATTAGTGTATGAAAATAGTAAGATGTATTTAGAAGTTGATGATTATTTTTTAGTTATTCTTCATAAAAAAATAAAATATAATGGTAAGTTTTATCTTAATATTGATGAGTTAAATCACTCTGATTTAATTTCACTTTTAGAGTTTGGAAATATTATTTATGGTGAAGATATTAATAATATAGAGTTATATGGTAAATAACTATTTTTTGTATATAAATACTCATATAGTACAAGTTGTTAATATTGACAAACTAGTCTTATAAAAGGTACAATCTTATTAGATAAGATAATAGGTGATAAATATGTTGGAAAAAATAAAAAGTAATGAAACATTATTAACAATTATAGGTATATTTGTATTAATAATATTAGTAGTTGGGATAACATATGCTGGATTTAGTAAGACATCAAGTAGTGGTAATAATAGTATCTCATCAGGAACAATAACAATGAGTTTCCAAGAACCATCAAATAATGTAGTAATAACAAATGCCATGCCAACATCAAATGGATATAGTAGTACAACACATTTTGATTTTTCAGTATCAGGAAGTGCAAAAGCAGCACTTACAATAGCTTATGAAATATCATTAACAGAGAAATCAGGGAATACAATAAATCCAGATTATGTAATGATAGGATTAAAGAAAAATGGAACAATAGTATATCCATATGGTATAGAGGCAAGCAGTTTAAGTTCATCAAGTATAAGAAATGGATCAAAAATACTAATAAAAGATCAATTTACTTTAGCCCAATCAGGATCAAATTATACCGCAACAGATAATTATCAGTTATTTTTATGGCTTGATGAAAGTTATGAAATGCCAAGTGACGGAAGTACAGAGTCATATAGTATTTCTGTAAATGTAAACTCAAATGTTGGAGCAATAGGTGTTACTCCTACTCTAACAGAAACATATGTAGTAAGTAAAACAACAATGAATAGAGGGAGTGCCTTACCAAATGGAGTAAATGGAAGAAGTACACCAGAGTTAGCAATGCAAGATTGGTCAAGTATTGGAAATGGTGGTGCAACCAGACCATTTTACCTAAGACATGTATTAAACAATAGTAATGAGATAGAAGAGAGTTATGTAGAGTTTGTGGTGACAGAAGATATGGCGAATGCAAATCCGGGGATGGTAGCAGGGACATATAGTTTAAGAGGAGGAGACTCTGGAGCATCATATGCAACTAATGTTGATACAATAAAAGCAGCATTTGGATATAGTACAAACCCAAGTAGATGTACAGATGAAGTTACTTATTTTTCCTGTACGGTGTCCGACCTTTATGCATATGCAGGTGATAATGGTAATGTTAGAGCAGGTGATAATGAGAGCTACTATTGCAGTGTGGGCAGTGGTGGTTCTTCATACTGTTACGGAGGAAAGTAGATCATTGGGCCTTCAGTCTAGCCCCGCAGAGTTTCCACAGGAAACCTCTTTTATTCTCAAATAGAAAGAAATTGAATTTGGAATCTATTGATAAATTAAGAGTTTTATAAACTCTTTTTATTGTAAAAATAAAGGTTTTATTCTATAATTAAGAAGAAAAGAGGTGTTAGTATGAAAATACCTACAGTTTGTATAGTTGGAAGACCTAATGTTGGGAAATCTACTATTTTTAATCGTTTGATTGGGGAAAGAGTATCAATTATTGAAGATATCTCTGGTATTACTAGAGATAGAATCTATGGTGAAGTTAACTATAAGAACTACAAATTTAATTTAATTGATACTGGTGGTATAGATGTATCTAATATGGCATTTAACGAAGAGATAAAAGTACAGGTTGAACTTGCAGTAGATGAGGCCGATAAAATTATCTTTGTAGTTGATGGTAAAGATGGATTAACTCAAAATGATTATGCAGTTCGTGATTTATTAAGAAGATATAAAAAACCAGTTATTGTGGCAATCAATAAAGTTGATAATAAACAAAGTGAAGAACATATTTATGATTTCTATGAACTTGGTTTTGATGAATATATAAGTATTAGTGGAGAACATAATATTGGAATAACTGATTTATTAGAGGAGATTGTTAAAGATTTTAAAGAGTATGAGTCTGAAGAAGAAAATAATATCTTAAAAATCGCTGTTATTGGTAGACCTAATGTTGGTAAAAGTAGTTTAGTAAACGCTCTTTTGAATGAAGAAAGAGTTATTGTTAGTGATATATCTGGAACAACTAGAGATGCAATTGACACACCATTTACTTATAATAAAGAAGACTATTTGTTAATTGACACTGCGGGTATGCGTAAAAAAGGTAAGGTTTACGAATCAGTTGAAAAGTATAGTTTAATAAGAAGTTTAAAAGCAATTGATCGTTCTGATATTTGTTTACTTGTTTTAAATAGAGAAGAAGGAATCATTGAGCATGATAAACATATAGCAGGTTATGCTATTGAAAAAGGTAAAGGAATAATAATTGTTGTTAATAAATGGGATACAGTAGAGAATAAAGATCAAGATATTAATCTATTTACTGATGAAATACGAAAAGAATTTCAATTTATTCCATATGCTCCAATTGTTTTCTTATCAGCACTTACTAAGAAAAGAATTCATACTTTGATGCCTGAGGTTGTTAAAGTTGGAGAGAATATCAAAAAAGAAGTTAAATCTAGTGTTTTAAATGAAGTTATACTTGATGCTTATACTGATAATCCAGCCCCAACTTATAAAGGCAAAAGATTGAAAATATATTTTACACATCAATCTGGAATTAAACCACCTAAGTTTACATTTAATGTTAATAATAAAACACTTGTTCATTTCTCATATGAGCGATACTTGGAAAATAAAATAAGAGAGAATTTTGATTTTACAGGAACTCCAATTGTTTTAGAATATAAAAATAGGAGCGAGTTATGATTTTAAAAAAATTTAATATTATGGATGAATTAGAAGTTTTAGAGCAATCACAAATGATGCTTGATGATAGATTAAAACAAAAGATGATAGATTCTGAAACTTATATTAAAAAGTCACGAGAAATAAGTGAAAAGATAAATAAATTAAGAAAAAAGCAATTTGATGAAGAAAACTATCACAATTAAAAATAACCTCATATACTATATTAGTATAGGGGGTTTTATTTTGAGAATTAGTGATTCTTTTTTTAAGAGAGTTGAGGATAAGACAAAGGTAAATAAAGATACCATTTTATCACTTGCTGATAAATTACAAAGTAATAATATGAAAGATGAAAAAACATTAAGAGAAGTAGTTAGAGAAATTAGTAATATTACAGGCAAGAGTGTTTCTAAAGAAAAAGAAGATAAAATAATTAAGACAATTATTAATGATGAAGTTCCTGATGATTTGGACAAATATGTAAAATGATGAGTTTTTATATAGAATAAATTATATATTTTTGATAAAATAGTAGCATAGGGTGATTATATGAAGAAGGATTCGTTTGAAAAAGGTGCCTTTGTTGCTACTGTTTGTATATTTATAACAAAAATTTTAGGTGTATTATATGTAATACCTTTTTATATGATAATAACGACTAAAGGTGCAGCTTTATATAGTTATGCTTACAATGTTTATGCAATATTTTTAGCGATTAGTACAGCTGGTATACCACTTGCTTTAAGTAAAATAACAAGTGAATTTGATGCTAAAAAAATGTATGATGCTAAAGAAAGAACTTATAAAGTTTCAATGAGACTAATATTTTTAATATCTATTGTGACGTTTGTAGTTTTGATGATTTTTACTCCTCAGTTTGCTCATCTAATTATAGGAGATGTAACTGGAGGGAATACAATTGAAGATATAGTTGTTGTTATTCGTGCAGTAGCTTTTGCTTTATTAGTGTTACCTTTTGTCTCAATAAATAGGGGATTTTTACAGGGTAATAAATATATAAGTCCATCATCTATTAGTCAAGTTGTTGAACAAGTAGTAAGAATTATTTTTTTACTTGGCGGAAGTTATTTAATATTGAAAGTATTAAATTTATCTGAAACGGCAGCGATTATGGTTGCAATATCAGGGGCTACTATTGGTGGAATAGGAGCATTTATTTATTTGGAATATATCTTTGGTAAACATAAAAAAGATATATTTAAACCAGTTACTCATGAAGATAAAATAACTGATAAAGATATTGCTAAAAAAATAATTACTTATGCTATACCTTTTGTAATAGTTAATGTGGCTCTAACACTTTATAATTTTGTGGATATTGTTTTGATATATAGGACATTAACTGGTGCTTTAAAACTAAGTGCAGTTGACACTGAGGCAATAATTAGTGTTTATTCTACCTGGACAGAAAAGTTCCAAAGAATAGTTATTGCTGTATCTAGCGGTGTTGCTGTAAGTTTAATTCCTAATATTGTTAAACATTATACAATGAGGGATACTAAAAAAGTTAAAGAAACATTTAATAAAGCTTTGGAAATAGTTACTTTTTTAGCTCTTCCATTAACAATATTAATTTCTATTTTTGCTAAAGATGTTTGGTATGTATTTTATGGTAATAATGAGATAGGTTCAATTATTTTATCATTTAATATTTATATTGCTTTTATTTCGGCATTAAATACAACATTAACATCAGCATTACAGGGATTAAATAAATATAAAATAGTTTATTTATCTGTTGTTTTTGGAATAATTATAAATGCACTTTTAGATGTGCCTTTAATTCTCCTTATGAATAAACTTAATATTTATCCATATTATGGGGCAATTTTAGCATCAATTATTGGATTTTCAGTTTCTAATATCATCGCACTAAAAATGGCTAAAAAAGAGTGCCATATCGATTATAAACCAACATTTAAGATGTTAACTAAGATAGCGTTTTCTGTTATCTTGTTAATTGGTTCAGCATTGCTTTTAAAATACTTGGTTCCATATACTTATAATAATCGCTTTAAAGGATTATTTATGACCGGAATATACTTTGCAATACCACTTGCAATATATTTATATTTAAATTATAAAAATGGTATTTTGATAGATTTATTAAAAAGTAGAAAGAAAAATTAAATAATTATGTATTATAATTACACTGGTGATTACATGAAAAAATATTTTAAAAACATCAAAAATAAAGAATTTATTATATCAATTATGTGTATGCTTGGAATACAATCGTTATCCTATGTGTGTTTAAAGTTTTTACAAGCTGATTTTAAAACTATTGACTGTAGTATAGATAATAAAATTCCTTTTATACCTCAAGTGATAATATTATATAATTTATTTTATCCAATGGTATTTTTGGCTTTTTATAGTATCTTTAATTATGATAAGGTAACATATTATAAAGGAATAATAGCAGGTATTATAGGTTTTATTATTACTGATATAATATTTATACTGTATCCTACTATAATAATAAGGCCTGATGTTACTAGTATGGATATTGATCCTATAAATAAATTTATTATTTCTATGACTTATAAAATAGATTCACCGGCTATTAATTGTTTACCATCTATACATTGTTTATTTTGCTTTCAAGCGATAATATCATTATTGATGTGTAAAAAATATAATAATATATCTAGAGTAGTAATGATAATTATTTTGTCTCTTATTATAGTAACAACTCTATTAGTTAAACAACATTACTTTTTAGATGTTATTGCCTCTTTGATTGTATCTATTTTAGCAACACTTATATCATCTATGATATATAAAAAAGTAAAACGACATAAATCACTTTAATTAAAGTGATTTTTTCTTGCTAATTTATGAAAAAAGTAGTATTATTAGTAAGTCGGAAAAGAGGGGAGATCATGGATAAAATAATTAATATTGCAGTTGTAGCCCATGTCGATGTAGGTAAATCCACATTAGTAGATGCCTTATTAAACCAAGGTGGTGCTTTTCGTGATAATGAAGTTGTTAATGACTGCGTTATGGATTCTAATGATTTAGAAAGAGAAAGAGGAATAACAATTTACTCTAAGAATTGTTCAGTTCGTTATAAAGATTATAAAATCAATATTGTAGATACTCCAGGACATGCTGATTTTGGTGGCGAAGTAGAACGTATTATGAAGACAGTTGATACAGTTATACTTTTAGTAGATGCTAAAGAAGGTCCAATGCCACAAACTAGATTTGTTCTAGAACAAGCATTAAAGCAAGGTATTAATCCTATTTTATTTATTAACAAAATAGATAAGAAAGATGCTAGAATTGATGAAGTTGTTAATATGACATTTGATTTATTTGTAGAATTAAATGCTAATGATACACAACTTGATTTTCCAATTCTTTATGGTATTGCTAAAACTGGTGTATCAAAATATGATCCTGAAGATGATAATAATGACTTAGTACCACTTTTTGAAACTATTATTAAAAGAGTTAATCCCTATGAAGGAAATATAAATGACCCATTACAATTACAAATATCTAATTTGGAATATGATGATTATTTGGGAAGACTTGGTGTTGGTAGAATAACTAAGGGAATGATTAAAACTGGTGAAATGGTTACAGTTGTTAAAAATGATCAATCAACATATCAAAGTAGAATAGGTAAAATCTATGTTAATGAAGGTATCAAAAAGAAAGAAGTAAAAGAGGCTTATTATGGTGATATTGTTATAGTTGCTTTGGCAGATATATCAATTGGTGATACAATTTGTGATGTTAATCATGTAGAACCACTTCCGCCAATATTAATTGAAAAACCTACTATGACAATGAATTTTTTAGTTAATACATCTCCTTTTGCAGGAAGAAGTGGCAAATTCTTAACTAATCGTCATTTGAAAGAAAGATTAAAGAAAGAATTAGAGACAAATGTAGGATTAGAAGTAGAAGAATTAAATGTTTTAGATGGTTATAAAGTATCTGGTAGAGGTGAACTTCATTTATCAATTTTAATCGAAAAGATGCGCCGTGAAGGATATGAACTTATGGTATCTAAACCACAAGTATTATTTAAAGAAATAGATGGTGTCAAATGTGAACCATTTGAACAAGTTTTAATTACTTGTCCTAATGAATATGCTGGTGGAATAATAAATGATATTAGTGAAAGAAAGGGAGTACTTGTTTCAATTACTAATAATGATACACATACTAGTTTAGAGTTTAGCGCTCCAACAAGAAGTTTAATTGGATATCGCCAATCATTTATTAATAATACTAAAGGTGAAGGTATCATGGTTAGAGCATTTAGTGATTATAAACCATATGTAGGACCAATTGAAAATCGTAAAAATGGTGTTTTAGTATCAATTGAAGATGGTAAAACAATGGCCTTTTCATTATTTAATTTATCAGATCGTGGTACTTTAATAGTAGGTCCTGCTACTGAAGTATATAAAGGTATGATTGTTGGTATATGTAATCGTAATGAAGATTTAAATGTTAATCCATGTAAGAATAAACAATTAACTAATATGAGAGCAGCTGGTAGTGATGAAGCATTAACATTAATAAATCCTAAGAAATTCTCACTTGAAGAGGCATTAGAATTTATTGATGATGATGAATATGTTGAAGTTACACCTGATGCAATTAGATTAAGAAAGAAAATTCTTGATGATAAAGAAAGATTTAGACAAAATGGTAAAGAGAAAAATATGTAAGTTTTTCTCTTTTTTTGTAGAAAAAATAAGAATTATGTTATAATTAAATCATAATAGGAGGAGTAACATGAAAAAAATAGTATTTTTAAGTTTAATTATGTGTATTTTATTGGTTGGATGTAAAAGGAATAAAAATGAGTTAGTTATGGTTACAGAAGCAGGTTTTGCACCATATGAGTATTATGAAGATGGAAAGATTGTGGGAGTTGATATTGAAATAGCAGAAGAGATTGCTAAAGCTATGGGAAAAGAATTGGTAGTAAAAGATATTTTCTTTGATTCAATTATCAATGAGTTAAAATCAGGTAAAGCCGATATGGCCTTAGCGGGTATGAGTATAACTGAAGAAAGGTTAAAAGAAGTTGATTTTAGTATTGAATACATTAAATCTAGACAAGTTGCGATTGTTAAAAAAGATAGTAAGATTGAAGATTTAAGTGGTATAAATAATAAAAAAATAGCAGTTCAGTTAGGAACAGTTGCTGATAGTTATGTAACAGAAGAAAAAATAACGAGTGAAATAGTTCGCCAAAAGAAATATTTGTCAATGATTGAAGATTTAAAGGCTAATAAAGTTGATCTTGTAATTATGGATGAACTTCCTGCAAAAGAAATATTAAAAACAAATACTAATCTTAAATTATTAGATGGTTATGTTTTTGAAGATAGTTATGGTATAGCAGTTAAAAAGGGGAATGCTGAATTACTTAATAAGATTAATGAAGTATTAATGAATTTAATGAATGATGGAAAAATAGATGAATATGTTATTAAATATTCAAAGTAGGTGAACTATGGTATTAGATTTTTTCTCTAGTTTAAGTGATGATTTTTATAAGACTTTAATCTATCAAGATCGTTATCAATTTGTTTTAAAAGGACTCGGTAATACTATTGTAATGGCTTTATTTGCCACTATTATTGGAGTTATTTTAGGAGTTTTGATAGCACTTGTGATTGACTGTAACAATAAGACTGGGAAACTTGGTTTACTAAGTAAAATTTGTAAGACTTATGTTTCTATTATTCGTGGTACACCAGTGTTATTACAACTTATGATTATTTATTATGTTATTTTTAAAAGTGTTGATATAAATATTGTTTTAGTAGGTATTATTGCCTTTGGATTAAACTCTGCGGCCTATGTTTCGGAGATTATTAAGTCTGGTATTATCTCTATCCACAAAGGGCAGTTTGAAGCTAGTAAAGCATTAGGGTTTAATTATTTTGAAACAATGAGATATGTTATATTACCACAAGCAATTAGAAATATTTTACCAGCTTTAGGAAATGAATTTATAACATTATTAAAAGAGACATCAGTTGCAGGTTATATTGGAATCGTTGATTTAACAAAAGCATCTGATATTATTGCATCAAGAACATATGACTATTTCTTTCCACTTATTTTAATTGCAATTATTTATTTGATAATGACTTTAGGATTATCAAAATTAGTAAATTTAATGGAAAGGAAGTTGTCTGATGTTAGAAATTAAAAATTTATGTAAAAGTTATGGTGAACATAAAGTATTAGATAATATTTCTTTTAATGTTGATAAAGGGGAAGTTATTGCAATTATTGGTGGATCAGGTTGTGGTAAATCAACATTGTTAAGATGTCTTAATCATATAGAAGAAGTAACAAAAGGTGAAATACTTTTTAATGGGGAAAATATAAATAATATACCTAATTATCATCAAAAAGTAGGAATGGTATTTCAACAGTTTAATTTGTTTCCACATCTTAGTGTTATAGATAATATTACTTTAGCACCTGTTAAACTTCATTTGATGAGTAAAGAAGAAGCGGAAAAGAAAGCAAGAAAATTATTAAAAGATATTAATCTTTTAGAAAAAGAGAATAGTCGTCCAAGTAACTTATCTGGTGGAGAACAACAAAGAGTAGCAATAGTTAGAACACTCATGATGAATCCTGATGTTATTTTATTTGATGAACCAACAAGTTCACTTGATCCGGAGATGACTAAGGAAGTTTTGGAACTTATTAAAAAATTGATAGATACTAAGATGACTATTTTAATAGTAAGTCATGAACTTGGGTTTGTTAAAGATGTTGCAAAGAGAATTATATTCTTAAATAAAGGTAGAATTGCTAGCGATGATAATGTAAAAAACACATTTGAAAATAGTAGTAATAAAGAACTTAATAAATTTTTATCAAATATTAACTAGTATTTATAAAAATTATGTTATAATGATAATAGTAAAATAGTAGAATAGGAGATGATTCTGTGATTCACGTAACTAGTGAAATCAAAAAATTAAAAAAGGTTTTGGTTCATAGACCAGGGAAAGAATTATTAAATTTAACGCCAGATACTTTGAGTAGACTTTTATTTGATGATATTCCATTTTTAAAAGAAGCTCAGGCTGAACATGATGAGTTTTGCCAAATACTAAGAGATAATGGTATAGAAGTTGTTTACTTAGAGGATTTAATGGCAGAGACTTTGGAGGCTAATCCTCAGATTAAACCAGCTTTTTTAAGACAATTCATTTATGAGGCTGGTGTTAGAACACCTTTATATAAAGATGCATTATTTGAATTTCTTGATAAGATAACAAATATGAAGGAATTGGTTCTAAAAACAATGGAAGGTATTAAAGAAAATGAAATACCCCGTTCTAAAGAAGATATTAAAAATTCACTTGTTGATATGACTAGTGAAGAATGTAAGTTTTTAGCAGAACCAATGCCTAACTTGTATTTTACAAGAGACCCATTTGCATCTGTTGGTAACGGAATAGTTTTAAATAAAATGTATTCTGTAACAAGAAGTAGAGAGACAATTTATGCAGAATATATTTTTGCATATCATCCAGACTTTCAAGATAAAGTACCGAAATATTATGATCGTACTTATCCATTTAGTATTGAAGGTGGAGATGTTCTTAATTTAAATGAACATGTATTAGCAGTTGGTATTTCTCAAAGAACAAGTAGTGAGGCAATTGAAATGTTATCTAAAAACTTGTTTAATGATAAAGAATGTAAAATTGATACTGTTTTAGCATTTAAGATTCCAGAATGCCGTGCATTTATGCATTTAGATACAGTATTTACACAAATAGATTATGATAAATTTACTTATCATCCTGGTATTATGAATACTTTAGAAGTATTTGAAATTACTAAGGGTGATGAAGATGAATTATCTGTTAAGAAAAAACGTGGCAGTTTAGAAAAAATACTAGAAGAATATTTAAAGAAGGATATAACTTTAATTCCTTGTGCAGGAGGGGATAAGATTGCAGCAGAACGTGAACAATGGAACGATGGCACTAATACTCTTTGTATTGCACCAGGTGTAGTAGTTGTTTATAACCGTAATAATATCACTAATGAAATATTAAGAGAGCATGGTATTAAAGTATTTGAAATGAGGAGTGCAGAACTATCTCGTGGACGTGGTGGTCCAAGATGTATGAGTATGCCACTTATTAGGGAGGACTAAATGAATTTAAAGGGAAGAGATTTTCTTAAACTATTAGATTTTACACCTGAAGAGATAAGATATTTACTTAATTTAGCATATCAGTTTAAGCAAAAGAAACACAAAGGTAAACCTCATGAATATTTAAAGGGTAAAAATATTGCTTTAATATTTGAAAAAGATTCTACTAGAACGAGATGTTCCTTTGAAGTTGCTGGTCGTGATTTAGGTATGGGAGTTACTTATTTGGGGCCTACAGGGAGCCAATTAGGTAAAAAAGAAAGTATTGCAGATACGGCGCGTGTATTATGTAGAATGTATGATGGTATTGAATATCGTGGTTTTGATCAAAAAATAGTAGAAGAACTTGCAGAGTATTCAACAGTACCTGTTTGGAATGGTTTGACAACTGATTTTCATCCGACTCAAATGTTAGCAGATGTTATGACGGTTGAAGAACATTTTGGACATTTAAAAGGTATTAATTTAGTTTTTATGGGTGATGCTCGTAATAATGTTGGTAATTCTTTAATGGTAGTATGTTCTAAAATGGGTATGAACTTTACTTGTTGTGCCCCTCAAGCATTATGGCCAAAACAAGAATTAGTAGAAACTTGTAAACAAATAGCAACAACAACTGGAGCTACAATTACACTTACAGATAATGTAATGGAAGGAACTAAGAATGCTGATGTTCTATATACTGATGTTTGGGTATCAATGGGAGAACCTGATGAGGTATGGGTTGAACGTATTAATTTGTTAAAACCATATCAAGTTAATAAAAATGTAATGGCAAACGCTAATCCAAATGCTATTTTCTTACATTGTTTACCATCATTTCATGATTTAAATACTAAGATTGGTAAAGATATATATGAAAAGTTTGGAGTTCCTGAGATGGAAGTTACAAATGAAGTATTTGAAAGCCCACAATCTAAAGTATTTGATGAAGCAGAAAATAGAATGCACACAATAAAAGCTGTTATTTATGCGACAATGAAAGGATAGTTTATGAGTAAAATAGTAATAGCATTAGGGGGTAATGCTCTAGGGAAGACCCCAGAGGAACAACTAGAACTTGTTAAAAAAACAGCTAAAGTTATAGTTGATTTAAGTGAAAATAATGATGTGGTTGTAAGTCATGGAAATGGACCACAGGTTGGAATGATAAAGTTAGCAACTGACTATTCTGCTAATAATGGTAAGGAAACTCCAATAATACCATTTGCAGAATGCGGTGCTATGAGTGAAGGGTACATAGGATATCATTTACAACAGTCTATCGAAAATGAATTGTTGAGAAGGAATATCAACAAAAAATGTGCAACAGTTGTTACACAAGTTTTGGTAGACAAAGATGATAGTGCTTTTCAAAATCCAACTAAACCTGTAGGAATGTTTTATGACAAGCTACAAGCAGAAAAAATAGCACAAGAAAAAGGTTATACTTTTATGGAGGATGCTGGTAGGGGATACAGAAGAGTAGTACCGTCTCCTAAACCAATTAAGATAGTAGAATTAGAGACTATTAGGGACCTTGTTGATGCTGGCAATATAGTTATTGCTGGTGGAGGTGGAGGTGTTCCAGTAGTATTTAAGGATAACTCTTATGTTGGAGTAGATGCCGTAATTGATAAAGATTTTTCAAGTGCAAGAATGGCAATTGATCTTGGTGCAGATATGCTTATTATATTAACGGCCGTAGATAAAGTATCAATTAATTATAATAAAGAAAATCAACAAGAATTAGATGCTTTAACTATCGAAGAATGCAATAAGTATATTAGTGGGGATCAGTTTGCTAAGGGTAGCATGTTACCTAAAATAGAAGCATGCATGATGTTTGTCTCTAATTGTAAAGAGAAAAAAGCATTAATCACATCTTTATTGAGTGCCAGCGAGGCCTTAAAAGGAAACACTGGTACAATCATTAAATATTAGGAGGTAAAATTTTAATGGTAAAATCAAAAACCAAAGTGACAAAAGCAGAACCAAAAAAAGATAAAAAGAAGTTTTCATTAACATCTTTTACAATCATTATTTTGATCACAGTTATTTTGGGGATTATTACTCATTTCTTACCACAAGCTCAATTTGTTGGAGAAGAGCTTGTTGATGGTACTGGTGTTACAGCAGCTACATTAAAAGATGTTGTTTTAGCACCAGTAAAAGGGTTTATTGATGCCGCTGATGTTAGTATATTCATTCTAATTTTGGGTGGATTATTAGCAATAGTTGCAAAAACTGGAACTCTAGAAATGGGTGTTAAGGTTTTGGTTAAAAAGCTAAAGGGACGTGAATTAGTTTTAATTCCAATTCTAATGTTTATCTTCTCTATAGCAGGTACTACTTATGGATTCCTTGAGGAATCAGTTCCATTCTATGCATTGTTAGCATTCACAATGGTAGCTGCAGGAATGGATACAATTGTTGCTTCAGCTGTAGTATTACTAGGAGCTGGAAGTGGTGTTCTTGGTTCAACAATTAACCCATTTGCAACAGGAGCTGCAATTGCTGCTGCTAAAGATGCTGGTGTTGCTACTAACCAAGGACCAATAATGATTTTAGGAGTAGTTTTATGGCTTGCATCTTTAATTATTTCTATCATATTTGTAATGAGATATGCTAAGAAAGTAATTGAAGATAAGGGTTCAACATTCCTATCACTTCAAGAACAAGAAGATATGAAGAAGCATTATGCTAAAGAAGACAAAAAAGAACAAGCAAAAATGAGTGGTAAACAAATTGCAACTACAATTTTATTTGCTTTAACATTTGTTGTTATGATTGCTGGCTTTATTCCTTGGGTTGACTTAGGAGTAATTAATGCTGATGTAGCAGATGCTGGAACTCATTGGTCTGCATTTTTAACTGGTAACTGTTTTGGCTATTGGTGGTTTGAAGATGCAGCAGCTTGGTTCTTTATTATGGCAATTATAATCGGAATTGTTAATGGATTTAGTGAAAAAGATTTTGTTAAAACATTCTTAGATGGAGCATCTGATATTCTAAGTGTTATCTTAATTATTGCAGTTGCTCGTGGTATAACTGTTTTAATGAAGGCAACTCACTTAGATAATTACATTTTGATTAATGCTGCTAATGCTTTAAAAGATACTTCAGCATTGATATTTGCACCACTTGCATATCTATTACATGTTGGATTATCATTCTTGATTCCATCAAGTTCTGGATTAGCAGGTGTATCCACACCTATTATGGCACCACTTACTAAGATGATTGGTTATAGTCCAGAAGTAACTGTTATGATTATCGTAGCAGCTAATGGACTTGTAAACTTGATTACACCAACATGTGGGGCAATTATGGGTGGATTAGCACTTGCCAAAGTTGAATATTCAACTTGGGTAAAATGGTCACTTAAAGTAGTAGTAACTATTGGACTTGTTACTATGGCAATATTGACTTTAGCAATGTTATTATTCTAAAAGTAAAGAATGACGAAAGTCATTCTTTTTTATTCATATAAATCTTTTTTATTCATAATCTTTTATTGAAAGAGAGTTGAGTTTATGAGGAAAGAGGAAATAATAGCATCAATAGCAAAAAGAACTGGAGGAGATATTTATCTTGGTGTTGTTGGACCAGTTCGTACGGGTAAAAGTACATTTATCAAAAAAGTCGTAGAAAACTTAGTTATTCCTAATATTGAAGATGAATATGAAAGAAAAAGAGCACTTGATGAAATACCACAATCAGCAGGAGGTAAAACAATAATGACTATGGAACCTAAATTTGTACCTAATAATGTGGCAAAAGTAAAAATAGATGATTTTACATGTAATATGCGTCTAGTTGATTGTGTTGGTTATGTTACACCAAATGCTAAGGGATATGAAGATGAAAATGGTCCGAGAATGGTTCATACTCCATGGTATGATG
>Ga0247611_10001480_pt1 | contig 41523 bp, 41 predicted proteins | sample 177DNAGHGhighgp2_FD_192422 | JGI IMG/M metagenome (GOLD analysis project Ga0247611, IMG submission 192422) | Sheep rumen microbial communities from Palmerston North, Manawatu-Wanganui, New Zealand - 1770 DNA GHGhigh gp2 | ecosystem: Host-associated > Mammals > Digestive system > Stomach > Rumen... | reverse complement strand
CCATCCATTGATTTAAAGACTTTTTTAGACATAAATAAAATCCTCCTTATTTTTTTCGTCTATTTAATTATATAACTTTAAGTTATATTTTTCAACATAAAGAAAGCACTTTTATTTTATGAAAATAAATGTAAGAAAAAAGCGACTATAGAAAGTCGCTATAAATGTGTTTATTTTGCTTATTGTTTGTTTGCTAATTCTTCTAAAAAATCTTCAAATTCAGATGTTTTTTTACATTTGCAATTTTTAAGTATTTCTTTAGTTTTTTCTTCTATGCTAGAAAAGTTCTTTTCATCATATATAAAGTAGTATAATTCTGTTTTCTTTTTTATACATCCTTTAAGCATAGTTTGAATATGTTCATCATCTGAATTTATTCCATAACCTAAGACTACAACCACATCTGCGTTTTCTAAATACCTAATTGCCTTTGCAAACTCTTTTATTTGATATGGTGAAACAATTGGTTTAACACCGCTTTGAACCATTATAAAAGGGAAATATGCTATATCATTTGAATTGTTTTTGAATTTTTTAATCTCTTTTATTTCCTTTGTTTCAATATTCTCAAATAAATCCAATCTTCCGTGCAAATAAGATATATCAGTATCTTTTAAATTAATTGTTTGTTGCGCTATTTTTGTGTAATTTGTTGTAATCAATTTAATGTCAAAACGATCAACGTATTCTCTTATAAGTTCGTAATAAGGTTTTTTTGAACTTTTATTACTATAACTATTACTATTAACCAATTCTATTATCTTTTCTTTGGAATCGCTTGCTTTTTCCAAAATATCATAATATCCATTATAAAGATGTTGCATTATTGCATAGTGAGCTAGATAATATATTTTTATCACCTTTGCTATTTCTTTCTTATATAATCCCGGTTCTCTTAAGTAATTGAACATACCATCTAAATATGAATATATATTAACATTTTCCAAAAACTTTGTTATTAATTCATTATTATTTTCACTTATCCTATTGCATATTTCATTTCTAAAATAATCTCTAAATTTAGGATAGCTATCATTCTTTTTATCGATGTAATCTTTTATCTCACTTATATTTTGGTCATCTACGTATTCTTTAAATTTTTGGCTTTCTTTATAAGTTTGATACAAAATTGATGTCGCTGCGCTTGATAGAATACTGCCATTACTAATGTTATCAATGATTCTTTCCTCGCCACTCTTTTCCTTTTTTTTGATTGAACATATTAATTCGATATATTTACTTATTTTAAAATTGTCTTTTTCTCCATTTCGAGTAGCATTAATGAATATTTTTTTAAATTCCGCTCCGCTAGGAATTCCATAATCTACTTCAGCGCCAGCACCAAATAGGAAAACTATTTTTTTCTTATTATTTACTCCCATACAACAACCTCACCATCAACATAATGCCAATAATTTCCTGATTCAGTTGGTTCAGCCTCACTATAATAGTAACGAGTAGCATTATTTAGAAAATCATTATCCGAACCTATAAAAATATTTGACCAATCTTCTATTGTGCCATTATAATATACATTTGTTAAATTACTACAATTATAGAATGCACTTTTCACTATACTTGTGACACTATCTGGAATTGTTATACTTGTTAAATTAATACAATTATAGAATGCCCTTTCTCCTATACTTGTGACACTATTTGGAATTGTTATACTTGTTAATTTACTACAATTATAGAATGATCCATATTGTATATAACTACTTCCTGTGATTATTACTTCTTTTAATGTTGTTGGAATATAGTATACTGAAAATGTTGTACTACTTGTACTAAAAACAGAAACATAATAGTATTGTTGTGTTGCTGTTCCACATGTATAACTATCTGTTCCAAAGATATATCCAAATGGATATTGATATGTATCAGTTGATGTATGTGCTTTATCTCCAACAAATGGTAGTGTTATTGATACTAGATTTGAACATCCACCAAATGCTCCACTTCCTATACTTGTGACACTGTCTGGTATTGTGATATTTGTTCCTTTATATCCACTAAATGCTGAATCACCTATTCCTTTTATACTTGGATTATCCCCCCATAGTATTTCACATGTACAATTAGAGAATGCTCTAACTCCTATACTTGTGACACTATTTGGTATTGTTATACTCGTTAAATTGCTACAATTATAGAATGCACTACTTCCTATACTTGTGACACTATCTGGAATTGTTATACTTGTTAAATTATTAAATCCATAGAATTGATTGTTACCTATTTTAGTAACTGTATTAGGTATAGTTAATTCAGTTAATGATTTATATATATTACCATTATATTCTATGTCACCATTAATATCTAATAAATAGAAATTAGATGCATAATTCATTGGATTTGAATATACTCCACTATTCATTATTTGATCTGAAGAATATAATGCACTAAATGTTATATTACACCAATTTTTTGTTGTGCCGTTATAATATACATTTGTTAAATTACTACAATTATAGAATGCATAATTTCCTATACTTGTAACACTATTTCCTATTGTTATACTTGTTAAATTTCTACAATTATAAAATGATCCATATTGTATATAACTACTTCCTGTGATTATTACTTCTTTTAATGTTGTTGGAATATAGTAATATGAAGATGTTGTATTACTTGTAAAAGGACCATAATAATATTGCTGTGTTGATGTTCCACCTGTATAACTGCTTGTCCCAAAAATATAACCAAATGGATATTGATATGTATCGGTTGTTTTATGTGCTTTATCTCCAACAAATGGTAGTGTTATTGATACTAGATTTGAACATCCACTAAACGCACTACTTCCTATACTTGTGACACTGTCTGGTATTGTTATACTCGTTAAATTACTACAATTATAGAATGCATAATCTCCTATACTTGTGACACTATTTCCTATTGTTATACTTGTTAAATTATTAAATCCATAGAATTGATTGTTACCTATTTTAGTAACTGTATTAGGTATAGTTAATTCAGTTAATAATTTATATATATTACCATTATATTCTATGTCACCATTACTATCTAATAAATAGAAATTAGATGCATAATACATTGGATTTGAATAAATATTACTAAATGTTATATTACACCAATCTTCTATTGTGCCATTATAATATGCATTTGTTAAATTACTACAATCAGAGAATGCAGATTGTTCTATACTTGTGACACTATTTGGTATTGTTATGCTTATTAAATTACTACAACCTGAGAATGCACTACTTCCTATACTTGTGACACTATTTGGTATTGTTAGGCTTGTTCCTTTATATCCCAAAAATAATCTTTCTTCTATTGTTTTTATACTTGGATTATCTCCCCACAATATTTCGCATGTACAACCATAGAATGCTCTACTTCCTATATTTGTTACACTATTTCCTATTGTTATACTTGTTAAATTATTACAATTAGCGAATGCATAGTCTCCTATACTTCTGACACTATTTCCTATTGTTATACTTGTTAAATTACTACAATTATAGAATGCATAACTACCTATACTTGTGACACTATTTCCTATTGTTATACTAGTTAATTTACTACAATTATAGAATGCTCTTTCCCCTATACTTGTGACACTATTTGGGATTGTTATACTTGTTAAATTACTACAATTAAAGAATGCTATACTTCCTATGTTTGTTACACTATTTGGTAATGTTATATTTGTTAACATACTACAATTATAAAACGCTCTATCTTGTATATAGCTACTTCCTATTAGTTTTACTTCCCTTAAGGAAGTTGGAACATAATAGCTTTCACAAGAAGGATTTTCAACATGCACTGCCCCTTCATAACTTTCTTTCCCAAAGATATATCCAAATGGATATTGATATGTATCAGTTGGCTCGTGTTCCTTATCTCCAACAAATGGAATAGTTATTGATACAAGTGATGAACAGTTTTTAAAAGATCCTTCATCAATAGATGTGACATATTCAGGAACAACAATACTAGTCACTGTATTATCTTTTATTCCTTTAATACTACATTTATCCCTTGTTGATTCGAAGATGAAATTTTGCATTTCTTTTTTTACTTTTAAATCACTGAATTGCGCAAAATAATTAGTATCACTAAATGTTTCAGTTAAACTTGGACCCCATCCTAAAAAATCATATTCATAGCCTAAATTAGCATTTTTTACAGGAATATCTCCATCATAAACTGGTTTTTCTCCTTCTTTTACTTTGATAGTTTTTATTAGTGAATTATCATAATTAAAAAAAGATACATTATGATACTTACTATTATCTTTAGTTGTTACATTATCCTTTGTAGTATTCTCTGTTATTTTATTTGTTTTTGTGGTTTTTTTGCCACACGCAAATAATATTAAAATGAAAGGTATAATAAATAATAATTTGCTTACTTTTTTCATATAATCAGCTCCTTAAATATTGACCTTATAATAATATTTTATATTATTTTTTGCATAAACATAATAACTAAATATTATATAAATCATTTCCATCTATTATTTTATATTCTTTACAATCACTTTCTACTCCAAAAACAGTAATAAATCCTATGTTTTTTACAACAAATTCTTTTATTTCTTTTATTTGTTTTATTTCTTTTTCAATAGTGTTTTTATCAAGCAAATCCTTCAAATATTTGACCTCATATATTTCATAGCCATCATCTACCTTGATTACACAATCAAATTCACCTTTAGTATGGTTTTTTGAATCATCATAATAATATGTACCTATATCAAGCACTTTTATCTTGCCTTTTTTAGAGGAAATAGAAAAATATTGTCTAGCAATATCTACAAAGCGATGTGAAATATATGTAGTTAAAGATGGTTTGATATATTGATTATAGAATACATCTTCGCCTATTTCAGCTAGAATACTTCTATTTTTATTTACGTAGGTATAAAAGAATCTTAAAGCATTATCGCTTATCTCGTAATAAGATTTCTTATTGTCATCTCTTTTGTTTATTGGATAATTCTTTTTTACAATTCCTAACTCTAATAAGGCTTTTAAACCAATATTAATTTTTCCTGTTTTTTCTTCATCAACAATATCCTCTAACTCTTTATACTTTTTCTTTGAATTACCTAGTGCCGATATTATTTTTTTAGCTTGAACTTTTCCTGCCAAATCACTTATTAGTAAATAATCAGCATAATTATAAATGCTACTTGTTTGATTTAAAAAAGTATTGATAATATTTTCTTTTAGTGTTTTATTTGGATTTATTGCCTCATTTATATATGGTGAACCACCAAAAATGCTATAAAAAGCAATTTTATCATAAAAACTCTTATTACTATAAAATAGTGATGAATCTAAATAATTTAATTCATTAATTAAAAAAGACGATTTAAATCTACCAAATAATGGATTACCTTCTTGTAATAATTCACACATTATTTTTACTTGTGATCCTGATATAATTAAATTTAAATTATCTAAGTGATTATCAATTACATTTTGAAACATACTATCAATTGCTTTACCATCATTAACAGTTTTTAAATATGGGTATTCATCAATAACAATTACATACTTAGTGTTTAATGAATTTAAGAATTCAAAAACATCAATAAAATCTTTAAAGTTAATATAATTAGGAATATTTATATTTTTACTTTTAAGTTTATTATAAAAAGATTCAATATTTGCACTAAGCGAATCTTCCAAGCATTCATAATATATGTAGTCATATTTCTTTATTGCTTCTTTTATTAAAGTAGTTTTCCCAACTCTTCTTTTCCCGTATACTAATATTGTATTATTTTTCCCTTTTAATATTGAATCAATTTGTTCTAATTCTTTAGTTCTAGCGTAAAACATATTCTCACCTCTAATATACTGAATTTTTTTTCACTGATATTTTTTTCAGTATAATTATACCATTTTAAAAAAAATGTGTCAATTACTTATATTTCAAAACAAAAAAGGAATTGAAACGAATCAATTCCTCTTATATTTTAATTTTCACCTGTTTGAAAATATACTTTATAACATAATATTCCAAGGTTAGAACCCTTAATATCAGTATTATATTTTTCTTTAACTTTTGATTTTAAAAGACTAAATTGTTCACTGGTTAAATGTCCATTAAAATCTACTATATTTTCTCCAAGTATATTAACAATAAATTCTTCATTATATCTCTTATCACAGTTAGCATAAACTATTGCACTATTTATACTACTATCAAATGTATCACTATTAGCATCTTGTGCCGCATAAGTATGACTATTACCAAGTGAATCAATAATTGTTATATTCCCACTAGCTGAATCACTAAAGCCAAATGAGAAATAATTAGTTACAACTCCACCATCATTTTGATTATAAACATTTATTTGACTAACTCCAGCTGAAATATTTATTTCTTCATTAAATGAATTAATACCATAAATAATTCCATCAACTTCTTTATCAAGAGCAATAACTTGTTTAATTACATAATCTTTTGGAGCTATATTTTCTAGTGCCAAAAATCTTCCACTACCTCTATAAAAAATGTCAGGTTCTTCACTATCAAGTACATTATATCTAACAATATAATCACCTAAAATAGTATCACCATCAGATATTCCTTTTTGTAAATCGACATATAAATTAACTGTGCCATCACTATTATATGTAACTAAACTATCAGATTCCATAACATTTATAGTTGGAACTGGTTTAGTTCTATCAATATTATCTATATCAATATTATATTCATCACTTGATAAATATATGCCATAAGGATCACCACTAGCAACAGTTGATAAGGCAATTACCCAGAATTTAAGCTTGCCATCACTAGCACCATCCAATGGATCATATTCACCAGTTAAACTATCAATAAGTACTTGATTGCCAAAAGTAACTAAATCATGTCTGCTACTAGCATCAGGATCATCATCTGGATTTGTTAGTAAATAACACATTTCATCAAATTCATTTGCCCCTGTAACTAGACTTAAATTTTCAGGACAAACTGAACCTGCATTCATTTGCATATAATATAATTCATCATTAGCATTATAGAAAACAATCAAATTATCTATAGCAAGTTCTTTAGTGAAGCTATAGTTCATAACTTTTTCATTTGATACTTCAAATTTAGTATTATCTAGATGATATTCAAATTCTATTTCATAATTATTATGCATATAAATTGGATCTGGATAATTTTCTCCTCTTGTAAAATAATCTTTATTAAAAGTTATAGATTTATTTCTAAAATTAAGTTCTTCAAAATGATTATATCCATCTTTATCAACTACTTTACATACAATATAGTTTATAGGTTGGTTATATTCATCTAATAGTTTTGCTTCATCACTATTAAAGAAATCATCATCTTCTATACTTACATTAATATTAGCCTTATACATACTAGCTTCATATATACTTTGACCTAAATTAATATTAAGTTCTAGATTTAATTTTTTAATTGTTACCATAAATGGATTTGATCTATAAGCATCTCCTGATATTGCTTTAAAATACCAAGTGCTACCTACTTCTAGATTTGTTCCTACTTCAAATGTAATATATTCACCATCTATTGAATTACTATATAAATAAACTAATTCATTATATTCTTTATCAGTAGTAAATACATCATATGGATTTAAGCTATATTCAAGTTCACTAACATTATTTAAAAATTTAATAGTTCCATTTAATTTATTATCATCATCACGTTCAAAATTATTTACTCCATCAACTATATTATCAATTTCTTCGCTTGTTAATTCTTCTTTAACAACTTTAAATACATTTATTAAATCACTATCATTAATTTCTTCTATTTTACTCTTATCATCAATTAAATTAGAAATATTATTGATATCTGTATCAAGACCTGTTGTATAACTTACTTTATTTAATTCTTCATTAAATACTGTCTTACTTAATTTATTGTCTTTATAAAAATAAAGATCTGTTTTACCTTGTAAAAGTGATAAAGTAGTTGTGATTTTATCATTTTCTAATTTTACATTAAATTCTACTCTTGTTCCACGAATAGCCATTACAGAGTTACTTGATGCTATTTCAAAAGATTCATTATCTTTTAATTTTTCTTTAACTTCAACAATAACGCCACCCTTTTCTACTAAAATTTTAGTTTTAGTATTATTTTCTTTACCACTAGCTATTAATTTAAGTGTAGTATTTTCTTTAGCCAAAACAAACTTATCTTCATCAAGCTTAAGTATTATACTTGAAGATTCTTTTACTTCTACTGTATCTTCATTTTTAAGCTTCATGTTTTTACTTGCACTTATTGTATCGCTTTTTCTAATAACATTAACAACTCCACTTGTTGAAAAAACTTTTATATTTCTATACGCCTTTTCTCCTTTTGGTAAGCATAAGCATATTATTAATATAATTGCGCCTATTAATAATGCGCCACCTATAGAAGAAAATAAAATAATTTTTTTCTTCATTAAATCACTCCCTACGCAATATATTATATATTATTAGTAAAAATAAATAAATGGTAAATTAATTAACAAAAAAAGACTGATTTCTCAGTCTTTAATCGCAATTAATCTATTTTTTTACTACATTAGTTGCTTGTGGGCCCTTAGGACCATCATTAATTTCAAATTCAACAGCTTGACCTTCATCTAATGATTTATAACCTTCTGATTGGATTTGTGAATAATGTACGAATACATCTTTTCCATCTTCAGCAGTAATAAATCCATAGCCTTTTTCAGCGTTAAACCATTTAACCTTACCTGTCATTATTTTAGTACTACTCCTTTGCTTAATATAAGCATAACTATAACGCTACACCCATATATGATTATACACCATTTTTTTAAAAATGTTAATATTTTGTTAATTTTAAAAAAATAAGAGCGGCGCTCTTATTTTTTAATGATATGTAATTCTTTCTTTCTTTTATAAATCATTATTCCTTGTGGGATATGATAAATTGGTATTAATAATAATATTACCCATAGTGGATGCCAAAGGTTTGTAAATACTCCAAGTAAAACATAAAGCATTATCGCAATTGGATACATATCAAAAAACCAAATATACTTATAAGAAATCATTCTTGAAATATTAAAGTAAGTAATAATTGATAAGAATAATACCCACCAAGGATGCCATAAGCCAAAAGTCATACCTATTACTAAATAAATAATTAGTATGAAATTTGAATAGACAACAAATGTGAACTTCCTTGCGGCTATAGAAAAACATATTAAATAATATAGTGGAATAGTTAAGAATAATATCCATCCAGGGCTCCACAAATCACAAATAAAGCCAAGAAGACAATACACTCCAATAACTATACAAGGATAATTAAATAAAGCTAAGCTATGTCTAAATATAGATGCACCTAAGCTATAATATACAGGAATTGTTAAAAATATTGTCCACGCAGGATGCCATGCGTCTTTTACAAATCCTAATACTAAAAAGATTATAAGCGCAAATATAGGATAAGGTATTCTATTCCAAATAATTAAACCTTTAATAGGCTTACTACTTATTTCATGCATTTCTTTTGCGAAGTTTGGAATGTTACAATCTTCTTCATAAATCTCTTTTAAATAGATATAAATATTTTCATCTATTTCTCCAGTAGATTCCCATTTTTCTACATCTTCTTTAGTTACTTCTAATATTTGGGCTAATTCTTCAGTAGAATATTTACCCCTATATTTTATTAATTCATTACAATCCATAAAATTCACAGTAAAAACTACTGTACTGCCTCCCTTACGTAAACTAAATTATCATTCTCATATCTATGATAATATTTATTTCCATTATAATCAATGAAAATAAATTCACCATTTTTAATTCCATCTATGAACTCACCAATATAAGTCCCTTTACCGAGTATAGTATATTCTCCCTTTCCAGTCAAGTTATTATTCTCATAAAATCCTTTAAAAATATCACCATTTTTTAAAAAAAGTGTCCCGTTTTTAAATTCATTAGTGATATTACCAACAAATAAGCTAAACTTACTATCATCATTATAATGATATATTCCTTTAACCAAATTTGAATATTTATCTATCATTCCAAAGAATCTATATTCATTATTTTCTACTATTCTATAAACCATATGTGTATTAAGCTCACTAGTAAGTTTTATTTGACCATGTATTAAAGTATAACCAGATTCACTATATTCTACTTTTATACCATAGCTTCTATTACCATTTTCCATTATTACTCCAATACCACATTCTTTATCATTTTTAAATGATCCAGTAAAAATATTACCATTAGAATAATAAACAGTTCCACTACCACTAGCTAAATTATTTTTAAACTCACCAACATAAATTTCTCCATCACTATATTCCATATAGCCAAAATCATCACATCTATTATTATTAAATATACCTTCAAAATATCTACCATCATCAAACTCTAATATTCCAAAGCCATTTTTCATACCCATCTTAAATTCTCCAGTATATTTATACTTAATAATTTTATCATATAAAACTCCATATAAATCAAACTGACCATTTTTAAAATAGCCTTCATATTTTATATTTTTTGTTTCATATATACCATATCCACTAGGTACATTATTATCTATATTTCCTGAATAAATTGCGCCATTAAATAATGTTTTATTTTTTACTTCCATTAGTTTCTATATCCTCATAATAAGAATCTAAATATCCCTTATTTATGAGCTTTTTTACCTTTCTATCAAGATATTTTCTCATTATTTTATTAAACCATTTTCTCTTACCAAATAGTTTTATTACAATAGGCGCATTAAAATAATAAAACTTAATAAATAATCTACCAAAAAAACTTCGTCTAAGTTTCTTATCTCTATATCTTCTTAAAACATATAATTCTTTTGTCTCATAGCTATTATATACACATGTAGCAATATAACATTTTTGCTTTTTAGGTATAGCAAATTTATCTTTATAAGTTGGCTCATTAACTGTTTTAGAATCCAAAAATGCACATGGACTTATTTTACAGGCCTCAGGCGCATTAACTTTATCTAGCATAGTACATTCTCTAAATGACCAATCATCTAATTTTTCTATATCTTCATGTAATATAACTGTTTGAAGTCTAACGCAACTATAAAAACAACCTCTAGGTATAACCTTTATATTTTTAGGTATAACTATCGCAGGAAGCTCCCTACAATTTCTAAACGCAAACATATCTAATACTTTTAAAGTAGAAGGTAAGTTTATTTCAATTAATCTAATACAATTTTCAAAAGCACTTTCTCCTATTTTAGTTAAACCATTAGATAAATAGATACGTTCAAGCTTACTACAATTTTTAAACACATTCATTTCAATTATTTTTATATTTTCAGGAATTCTTAAAGTAGTTAAGTTAGAACATTCTTCAAAAGCTCCAGGAGCTATTTCACTTACACTACTAGGGATTACTAATTCTTCTAAGCTCTGGCAGTTACTAAATGCCTGATAGCCTATAACTGAAAGTGTGTCTGGTAGTTTTATTTCATAAATATTCTTACATTCAAAAAAAGTCTTTGTTAAAAGATTTTTTACTTTTGTCTTTGATAAATCTAAAAGCCTAATTTCAGGATGATTTCTAAATATTAGTGGTTTTATTTCAATTACTTCTTCTGGAATTTCTACTACTTCTATATTTCCTGTATAACCAATTAATACACCATCAACTATATTAAACATAAAACCACCTCCACACTATAATTATACCAAAAAAAAGAGACTAATTTTAGTCTCTATTTTAAATAAGCATATGCCTTCTTTAAGATTTCTTTATCACTATCATTAGTAATAGTCTTTAAGGCATCATCAAAGCTTAACCATAATGCTTCTTTTATTTCATGTTCTTGAAGTATTATTTTATCAGTAGTAGGTGTTGCGATAAAATAAACTACATCCTTAATAGTTCCAAGCTTTGGTGAATATGTATTAATCTCTCTAAAGCCTGTATCTAGTTTTACATCTAGATATGTTTCTTCTTTAATTTCTCTTAAAGCTGTTTCTACTTCTGTTTCGTTATGTTCAACATGTCCTTTAGTAAATGAATAATGACCTTGTTTATGTTTAGAAATTAAGAATCTTAGCCCACCATTATCATACTTATAGATGATTGCTCCACATGATTTTTCTTTAACTGGATTAATTTCAATTTGTTTTAATATATCATGTCTAATAATCTTACCACTTGTAGTCTTTGGTAGTTCTTTTGCATAAACGATAACTCTAGGATATTTATATGGAGCTGTATTAACTTTAACATAATCTTGTAATTCTTTTGTTAAATCATAGCTTGGTTTATATCCTTCAGCTAAATGAATAACAGCACAAATTATTTGTCCACGAATAGGATCAGGTAAACCTACAATTGCACTTTCTGTTACAGAAGGATGAGTATTTAAGACACTTTCAATTTCAAATGGTCCTATACGATATCCACTTGATTTAATCATATCATCATTTCTACTTACATACCAATAATAACCATCATTATCCATATAGGCAACATCACCTGTATGATAAATTCCTTTATAATCAATACAATCAATTCTTTGATCATTTAAAACATAATGATCTAATAATCCTAAACAATTTCTAGCATTTACAATAACTACTTCTCCTGGTTCATTAACCTTCGCAAATTCACCATCTGATTTTAGTAATCTAATATCATATAGTGGACTTGGTCTACCCATACTTGCTGGTTTAACATCTAAATATTTAAATGTACAAGTAAATGGTGTAGATTCACTTTGACCAAAGCCTTCATAAATGTAGTGATCAGTTAAATAGAAGAATTCTTTATTAATTTCACCACTTAATGGTTCACCAGCTGTAGAGAAATGCTTAATTGATTTAACATCATCAGCCTCTAAGCCATCAGCTAAAATTAATCTATACATTGTAGGTGGAACACACATAGATGTAGGTTTATATTTCTTTAACATCTTTCTAAATCTATATGCATCAAATCTAATTGGATCATATCCTAAAATAGCACAACCACAAATCCATTGTCCATAAATATTACCCCAACCAAACTTAGCCCAACCTGAGTCAGCTTGTGTAATGTGTAAGCCATTATTTTCAACAGCTTGCATATATTTTGCTGTTATAATATGTCCTAGTGGATATTTTCTATTATGAATAGCCATCTTAGGATAGCCTGATGTACCACTAGTAAAATAAATAATCATTTCATCTTTATTTTGTAAGCCACTATAACCAGTATATTCTTCACAGTTTATAAATTCTCTATTAAAATCATGACCTACAGTTAAAGCTTTATCAGAAACAATTATAATATTTTTTAATTCTTCAGCTTCTTCTTTAATACCATCAATTTGTTTTAAAACAAAAGAATCATCAATTGCGATTAATGCCTTTACATGGGCGTTTTTTAATCTATATAAAATGTCCTTTTTAGTAAGTTGAATACTTGCTGGAACAACTACAGCACCAATTCTATGTAGTGCAACAGCAATAAACCAATATTCAGCTCTTCTTCTAAGTAGAGTAAGTACTCTATCTCCCTTTTTAATACCTAACTTTAAAAAGTAAGTTGCGGCCTTTTTAGATAAAGTAGAGATATCTTTAAAAGTATAACGCTTTTCTTCATTAAAGTCGTTGCAATATAATAGAGCTAATTTATTAGGTTCTATTTCAGCCCACTTATCAACGATGTCTCTAGCAAAATCAAAGTCATCAGGAATGATTACCTTTAGATTTTGTTTAAAATCATCATAATTTTCAAATTCAATTTTGTTTAAGTAGTTATTTAATAGTTCCATATTTCCTCCTTCTGGCACTATTGTGTAAAAATAAAAAATCATTCATCTTATTAGGACGAATGACTCGTGATACCACCTAATTTCATAAGAAAGTGTTACTTCCTTACCTTATCCAACACAATATTATGCCGTTTCCCCATTTTACGGCGGGAATGATTACTCCGTCAGAGACTACTAGGAAAATCCGTTCGATCTGCCGCTCCAAGACTACCTTCAATAACACTTACTAGATTGCTTACACCACTACAATCCTCTCTATAAGTAGTAATCTATCTACTCCTTCTCTTCATAGCGTTTAATTAAATTTTCTACATTTAGTATTCTAACATACTTTTATTTTATTGTAAATAGTTAATTTTATTATTTTATATATGAATATGATATGTGATTTTTTAATTATATGAAACTATTTAACACATGATTAATCAGCACTTGATGCAAGAATAACCCAATCTAATGTAAATAAAAAAAAGTATATGATACCTTATTTTAATAATTCTTTAAAACTATAAATGTATTTATTGCAATACTCTTTTATATTTGTATTATCATAATCATTTACACCTACTACATAAAAGTTTGCGCTTTTTGCACTTTTGCATGCTTTTACTATATCTTCAAATACCATACATTCTTCTGGTTTAACATTTAATTTATTAGCAACAAATAGATAAATATCAGGACTATCCTTACCATTTTTCATTGCTGATAAGCTTCTATGATCATCAAATAAATCAAATATACCATTTCTTTTTAGACATGGTTCATATAAGAAAGTATCTAGTGCTGTAGCTATACCTAGCTTTATACCAAGGCTTTTTAAATACATTAAATATTCTTTTACATATGGCTTAATTACGATATTTTCCTCATATTCCTTTTTTGCCATACTATTCCAAATATCAACTAATTCATTTACTGTATAATTAAAATTAAATCTATTAATTGTATATCTAGCAATATCATAGATATTCATTGCGCTAATGCTTTCTAGGTAGTCACTAGGAACATCCATACCATGCATCTTAAAGAAATCACTATCAACTTTTTTCCATACTTTAGAACTATCTAAAATAGTTCCATCTAAATCAAATATAGCACCTTTAAATTTCATAAATACCACCAAACTAATTATAAGAAAAAATGGTAGAAAAATCTACCATCTTATTTAATAATAAATGATTTCTTTATTTCAGCTTTATCCTCATACATATTTTGATCAGCTAAACTAAATACTTTATCAAATGAATATCCTTTTTTCCAAACAGCTAATCCAATAGCCATTGAATATTTACTCCAAGCATCTCTTGTATCATCATGCATGCACTCATTAAATATGTCTTTTGCTAGTTTTATTAAATTATCTCTATTTTCATAATCTCTCTTTTCTAGCAATATAACAAATTCATCTCCACCAATACGGTAAACATTAGAATGAGAGAACACATCACAAATAATCTTACAAGCACCTTTAATATATTCGTCTCCTCTATCATGACCATATATATCATTAACTTTCTTTAGGTAGTTAACATCAACCATAATAATACCAAATTCTTCATTCTTTTCTTCAAATATATCTTTAATTAATTGATTCTTCTTTTGCTCATAAGCAGCTTTATTTTTAACATGAGTTAAAGTATCCTTATAAGCTATAGCATTCATTTGTGTAACACGTTCTTGTAGGCCTTTTGCTTCTTTTTCAGCCTCAGCAATACCTATAACATATTCTCTTAAATCACCAGATAATTTGGAGTAAGCATCAGAAAGCGCTTCAACCTCATTTTTTGTATGTATTTCAGGTGGATAATAATGAAGTTCATTTGGATCTCTTTTTCCTGATGAAGTTTCCGCAAAATCACTAACATATTTTTCTAATTTCTTTAGAGGTGTTGTTACATTTCTTCTCATCCATATAATTAATAAGGCAGTAAATATTATACCAGATAAAGCAATCATAACAATATTAATAAATGTATGCTTATAAACAGCTGTATTTATTTCAGCAATACCTATATTAGCACATAATAGGCCATACACATTACCACTACCATCATATATAGGATGAGCTAAAGTATAATCGTTACCCCACTGAGTATTATTATCAAAATAACAATATTCGTTTTTACCTGTATAATAACTAGCAAGTTTTTTTCTTATTTTAAAACTATAATAATTAGTAACATCTTGACCTAAACGATATAATTCTTCTGGTTCTTTTTCTTTTCTTTCTTTTGAATTTGCTGCGCATATTAAATTTAAACTGATGTTTTTATCTAGAGTATCTACTTGAATTATATAAACATAGTGAATATCATCATATTCATCAATTAAATTATCTATAAAAGTTTGAAAAACACCATACTCTTCAGATTCAACATTTGTTTTAGCACATTCAACCATATCATCATGATTAATATAGCTTTCTGTGTAATTAACAACGCTCTTTAATTGCATCTTATATCGCTCAAACATATGCTTTGTATAAACTGTATATAGCAATACAGATGAAATAATACAAAGCAATCCAATAAATAAGGAACATACAATGAAGATACTTCTATTTAATGGCCTTTTTACTTTTACCATAAAGCCCCTCCTTTCAAATATAGTCATATTTACCAATCGTTATACATATTATAACATTATTGTCATAAAGAATTAGTAAAGTTAGTGAAAATATTTAAAATTTGTTTAATTTTTATGAGTTTCAGCGTAATTATGTAGGTTATATGAAGTACCATTTATTTTAAAATGAAGGACATAATTACCTGTATCACTGTAATTAGAATAAGTACACCAAGTATCTACAGAATATGAATCGTTAGCTTCAACACTAACTTTAGTTTCACCAACTTTTACTCTTTTTCCTTTATTAGTTATATAAAACATATTTGTCAAATCATAATCTTTAGCTTCACTTGATGTGTTTGTTATATTTATGGTTAAATAAAGAACAGCTTTATCATCACGCGTACCATAATCATTAGTAAAACTTAATTTGTAATTATCTTTTTCTACTATGGTAGATAAATTGCAATTTTCACCTTTTACTTGATTCTTTCTAACTATAAAATAAGTAATTGCAACAGTTATTATTGCAACTAAAAATATTATAGTTGTTATTATTTTTCTAACTTTAATCTTATCCATATTAATTCCCCCAATACATGAAATAATAAATGCCTAAAACTAGGCATTTTCTTTTTCTAAATCATCAGTAGAATCTTCTACTTTTGCGTTTTCTACTTTAGGTGCTACAGGATCTTCTTTTTTCTTATAATTACCAATATATTTTTCAATTACAGGGAAGAAGAAACCTCCAACTGAGTTACCTAAAGTTATAACTAATAAGCATAAAATTGATTTACCAAAATCAGTATATAGCTTACCACTAATGCACCAGTAATACATATCAGCAATACTATGCTCTGTACCACAAACAATAAAGCATGTTACACCAAAAATAAGTGATAAATATTTACCCATTTGATATTTACTCTTAGCATATCCATTAACTGCGATAAAGATAAATACATCACATAGAATACCTAAGAAGAATAAACTTAATAATGTAATTCCAAAGTTATCACCATAAGTCATCTTCGCTTTAACCATAACTTCAGCAACAGGTTGAATTGAATCATTTATCTTAGTACATCTTTCGATAAATGCGATTAACATACATCCTAGTAAATTACCAATCCATACAACTAGTAAGAATATTAAGTATTTTGGTTTATTATCAAATACATAACATACTTTACCAGTAAATAGGTTATAACCTCTTTCACAAATAGTAAATAAACCAATTGTGAAGAATAGGGCACCAAAAATCTTCATTAATACTGGATCTCCATCAGTTACTGCATTTGTGCTTAGTAAAAATGTTCCACCAAGTCCAATACAGAATCCTGCAAGAATACCATAAAATAATTCTTTTAACCACTTTCTTTTATCCATTTTTAAATATCTCCTTTTTAAAAAATACACTTTCATTATACAAAATTAAAGTATTAAAGTAAACATATAAAAGAAAAAAAGGCATATATAAATATGCCAATAATTATTTAGTCTTTTTCTTCTTTGAAGAACTACTTCCAAAATTAAATGAGATTCCAGTAACTTTTCCATTTTTTAGACGAGTTGAAACATTACCTGTTTTAACTGTATTTGTTGTTGTTACTTTTCCTTTCTTATTAACGGAAACTGTTGTTCTTACGCTATTTTTTGAATCTCCTTGTTTCGTAGAAACACTTGCTCCATTACTACCTACTGATACTCTTGCCATAAAATCCCTCCTATTTAATTATATTTTACTATAATTAATTATTTTTTTATACTAGATTTTATATTTATTATCGCTTCACCATTATTATTTGGTATTTCAAATATTGATAAGACTTTATTTTGATCATAATGCTTTATATTTGTAAAATAATTTTTTAATGTATTACCACTATTATATCCATATATAATTCTTATTTGGCTTAATTTTAATTTTATAGCTTTATCAATTTCTTCACTTACTATTTTTTTAGCCTCATTTAATGTCTTACCATGTAAATCAATAATCATATAACACCTCTATATTAATGCTTTAACTAAAATAACTACACCTATTATTACTAAAATAATTCCACCTAATATTGTTGCTTTATTGTTTAGTTTATCACCTATTTTTCTGCCTATAATAACTCCTAATATACAAATAATAAAAGTAATAACACCAATTATAATACAACTTATGATTGCTTCAAAGTATGTATAACTATCAATTGCAAAGCCAACGGATAGTGCATCAATTGATGTAGCTATTCCTTGAAGTAGCAAAATAGGAATTGATGTGATGATAGTTTCATCTTCTTTTTTAAGAAGCCCTTCTATTATCATTTTTGTACCTATTAGTAGTAATAAGGCAAAACCAATAAATGGTGCAGATTTCGCAAATGGGTCAAATTTTTCTGCTAAAAAATGCACGCAAATATAACCAATTAGTGGCATTAAAAATTGAAATATAGCAAATACAAGTGGAATTCCAACAAATTTCTTTCTTCTCATATTTGGCTCATTTAAGCCATTTGCTACACTTACACTAAATGCATCCATTGCTAGTGCTACACCTAATAACATTGCTGTTAAAACAAACATATTAACACTTCTCTTCTTTTATTATTTCATCAAGTAATACTTTCTCTTCTTTTGTAAGCTCATGCTTTTCTAATAAATCAGGACGTCTTAAATATGTTCGCCTAAGTGACTCTTTTAATTTATATTTTTCTATTTCTTTATGATTTCCATTGCAAAGTACACTAGGAACTTCCATTCCTTCGTATACCCTTGGTTTAGTAAACTGTGGATGCTCTAACATCCAGTTACTATATGAATCATACTCATGAGAATCTTTTTCTATCACTCCATCAATTAATCTAACAATACTATCAGTTATCGCCATTGCTGGAATCTCTCCACCAGTTAAAACAAAATCACCTATAGAAACTTCTAAATCTACTATGCTTCTTATTCTTTCATCAAAGCCTTCATAGTGTCCACATAAAATTATTAAGTGATTTTTTATAACTAATTCTTTGGCGACCTCTTGATTGAAAGTTTTGCCTTGTGGTGTCATCATAATAACTAAAGAATCTTCTTTTCTTAAAGATTTAATACAATCAAAAACAGGTTGACACATTAAAACCATTCCAGCGCCACCACCGAATGGTGTATCATCAACATGTCCGTGTTTCTCTTTTGTATAGTCTCTTAAGTTTATTAAATTAATTTCTACTTTATTTTCTTTTATTGCTCTACCTATAATTGATTCACTTAAAAATCCAGTGAACATAGTAGGAAATAAAGTAATTATATCTATTTTCATACTAATCCCTCAATTTCATGTATTATAATAACATCTTTTACTTCTAATACAAATTCTTTTCTAAAAGGAATAAGAGCTATTTTTCCATTCTCTTTTAAAACTTCAAGCATAAAATTCGCAGGATATTCACTTACATTTTTTACAGTACCAATATATACTTTATCCTCGTTATATACTTTTAAACCAATTAAATCTTTAATATAATACTCATCTTCTTCTAATTCTTCTAAGTCTGTTTCTTTAATATATAAAAGCTTGTTCTTATATGGCTCTATTAAATTAATATCCTCATAATTTTCAAATACAACATAATCAAAATTATCTTTTACTCTATGAGTTTTAATTCTAACTTCTATATGGGATTCTCCTAAATATAAAATATTACCTTTATTAAATCTATCCATATTAGAATAACTTTTAATTTTAACTTCTCCTTTTAAAGCATGAGTATTAACAATTTTACCTACCTCAATATAATTCATATTTCACCTCATAACTAAATATGGCTTAACAAAGCGTTATTAAGCCATATTTATATTATTTGTTTAATTCTTTTATTTCTTCTAATAATTGTTCAAGCTTACTATTCATTTCATCACTATAGAATTGACATGTACCTACAGCCTTGTGTCCTCCACCGCCGTATTTAAGCATTAATGATCCTACATTTACTTCACATGTTTTATTTAAAATAGAATAACCTACCGCAGCACTACAACCTTCGCCGCCTTTACCTGAAACAATCCATACAGATAAATTACATTCAGGATATAAACTATAAATCATAAATCTATTTCCAGCATAAATAGGATTTACTCCTCTTAAATCACTTACGATAGTTTTACCCATAATTTTAGTATGGTCTTTAATCATTTGAATAAATTTTTCAGTTTGTTCATTATATAATTCAATGCGTTCAACTACATCAGGAATTTGTAGTATTTCATCTATTTTTAAATCTGAACACCATTTAATCATATTTTCCATTAAAGTATAGTTACTAATTGTGAAATCTCTAAATCTACCTAAACCAGTTCTAGGATCCATTATAAAGCCTAATAATACATAACCTTTAGGATTTTTAATTTCATCTATTGTTAAGTTAGCGCTATCTACTTTATCAACAGCCTTAATAAATTCTTCTAAGCCTGGGAATGTTTCTTCTCCACCATAATATTCATAAATTACTCTAGCGCAGCTAGGTTTAATTTCACTTCTACCCTTATATTCACCATCAAAAGCATTTCTTTCTTTTTCTGATAGATGGTGATCAAACCAAAGTCCACAACCCTTTACAAAAGGAACATTTGCCAGACAGTCGTTTTCGTTTACTTCAACTAATCCATCTTGTAGATCTTTTGGATGAACGAATTTATAACTATCAATAACTCCAACCTTTCTAAGTAATACAGCACATGCTAATCCATCAAAATCGCTTCTTGTAAGTAATCTCATAAATAATCCTCCTTATTCTTCTACTATTGTTTCTGCAACAACACAAAATAAAACTAAATTTTTATCACTATTATTTTCTATTATATGACTTGCCTTATTAGGACAATATATAGCCGAACCCTTTTCTACCTTTTCTTTTACTCCATCAACTATAGATGTAGCAATTCCGCTTAATACATAAGCTACTTCTAAATTAGATACATGTTGGTGTAATCCGATAGATGAGCCCTTTTTTATAGTTATCTTCATTATTTTTACACGCTCATCTTGATACATATATCTAGTAATATAGCCTTCTCCGTTATTAAACTTTTCTATCTTTTCTTTTTTGTAATTCTTAAAATCGATCATATAATCCCCCTATTAATTTTCTTTTGGTAAAAACCTTATTGTACTCCAAGTATTTGGATTATCATCAAAACTATATCCTGTAAATAGTGTATATTCCATATCATAAGCTAAACCATAATCATTCATTACTAATTCAAAATCATAACTACTAAAACCTTCTGTATCATCATGTCTTACCGCACCACTTGATGAAGAGCCATATAGTTTTCCAGTAATAACATTAGAACTTATTTTATTATTAATTGATGATGTACCCCAGTATCCTTCAGTAACAGTTAATGTATATGAAAAATCACTTCTAAATTCAAATACCATAGTAGCTTTTTTCGCATCAGTTTCTCCGTTTTCTATTTTATCTTGAATCCATAAATCTAGATAATCGTTTGGAGCTTCCCAAGTACCAAATGTTTTATCATTACCAAAGAATAATGTTAATATATGCATTCCACCATTTGCTTTATCTTCTTCTTTAATACCTGTTTCATCTTTTAATTTTGCATATATTACAACAGTTGATAATTGCTTTCTTGTAACTATTCCAGAATTATCTATTTTTGCATCACTATTTTCTGTAATGAAATCACTTGAATCAATATAGAATAATACATCATCATAAGTTGTAACACCTATTTTTTTATCATAAGCTGATCTTCTATCTCCAACTTTAAAAACGGTTTTTAAATCAAAAGTCTCTTCGCTAGTAAAGGCAATATGAGTAGTTTCAGCAATACCTGTGTAATCAAAATATAATTCATCTTCTTTTGTTTTATTATTTCCACTACCACAGCCAAAAAGAATAAATGCTAATGAAAACATAAAAACTATGCTTAATATTTTTTTCATATAATGCACCTCTATGAATTAATTATAATTCATTTTTCAAATAATATAAACAATTTTTATAATTAATATGTTCATATTATTGCTAAAAGCATTTATTATGCTATAATATGGTTAGTCAGGGGTGAGGCAAAAATGAAAAAAGTGTTTACTTTTTTTCTTATTTTAATGTTATCCATTTGCTTAGTCGCGTGTGGAAAACAAAAGGCAATTAATAACCATGTAGGGGGCAAAATTGATGCTGATAGCGATAGCGCAAAAATAGTTATAGATGATGGTAGAAAAATTATTTATACTGTTGATTATACACTAAAAGCTAAAGACATTAAATCTTATGAAAAGAAAATAGATAATAAATTAAATGAACTTGAAGGTTATATTGAACGTTTAGAAACTAGAACTTATTATTCAATTTGTACTTATAGAGTACATAAAGCTAAGCTTGATGAATTTGTTAAATATATTGATAGCTTTGATGGCTTAGTAAATGATAAAACAGTTAAATCAGAAGATGTATCAACATCTTATAATGAAAAAGAAGCTAGAAAAGAAGTTTTAGAAGCATCAAGAGCAACTTATGTAGCTATGTTATCAAAAGATGATTTAACTATTTCTGATATTATTGCTTTAAATGATAAAATAGAAAAAATAGATGTTGAATTAAAACAAATCTATTTAGATTTAGATACATATGATAGTTTAATAGATTATTCTACTGTATCCATTACATATTATGAAGAAAGTGAATATAAAGAACCTTCATTTATGGATACATATCTAGATTATATTGGAGATTTCTTTATTACAATTGGTAAAGTTATATTATACTTATTACCAGTAGCATTCATTGGTGGAATTGCGGCAATAATTACAGTTGCATCTATTAAGCATCATAAAAATAAAAATAGAAAAAATAAAGAAACTAATAATAAAGAAAATAAAGAATAAAAAAGTGTGTTATTATATGGAGTGTAATGATTGTAATCATTTCTCCTCCTTTCTATAAAAAAGCATCTAGTTCCTTTCCTAGATGCTTTTTTTATATTCTTCTTTTTTTGTATCATTAAATAAATATGGATAAATATTATTATCAACTTTACATAAATTACAGATAGCTTCATGACTTCTTTTTATTAAATCAAGTTCCATTTCTTTCTTGTTTAGTTCCTTATTAGGATATATTAACTCTCCTATATTAACTGTGATTAATGCTTTTTGTCTAAATATTATTCTTCTAATAAAGTTAGGTTTTCTATATGAAAAGCCAACTGGTAATATTGGTTTATCACAAGCTATAGAAAAATATGATATACCTCTTTTAAATGGCCTAATAAAGGGATAATACTCCCACATTGATCCTTCAGCATAAATATGTAACCAGCCGCCATTATTAATAAATGTATTAACATCGCTTAAGTATTTTTTTGTTGCGCTAAAGTTATTAGTAGGTATAGGTATACCACCTGTAAGTCTAATAAGCTTACCATCTTTACCATTAACATTTTTATCCCAAGCTAAATAATTAGGTTTAAAATATCTTATAGCTACAAGTAGTGCTAAATAATCCCACATGTGCACATGATTAGATACACTTATTACACCACTTTTTAAAATATTCTTATTTTGTTTTAAATATTTTCTTCCCTTAATTCTTAAACCCATACGTATTCTTGCAAGTAAAAATACTATTGTAACTATAACAAATCTAATAAGCCTTCTTTTTCTTCTAAACTTTTTAGAATTATCAACATATGGATAAGATTCATCAAAAACATATCCTCTATTTCTATTTATTTTAATATAGTGTCTATCTGTATATTCTGGATATAGTTTTTCATATTTCTTATTATCAGGCATAAACATATAATCACACCCTTTAAAATTATTTCTTACATTTAGGGCACTTCTTATTATTTGCGCGTAATATTACACTACGTCTATATGTATTATTACATTTACTACATATCCATAAAACTCTTTTAGTTGAATCTATTGTTAAATCTAATAAATCTATTTTATTTAATGGTGAATATTCACTTGCCATATCAGGACGAAGTGTTTTAATATCTGTTTTACCTATTATTGGTTTAGTTCCACTACAATAAGGACAAATACTTTTATTATTTATTCTATTAAAAATTGTTGTTAAATATGAGTGATTACTACTACATTTTAAATATATTTTCTTTCTTGAAGATTTACTTAATTTATAAGGATCTATATTTATATTTTTATCATAATCCCATTCTTTTTCTAAATATGGATATAGTGTAAATATATCATTATACCCTTTAATGATTCTTGTTTTAGCACAAATAGGACATACTGTTTTTTTATTAACTAAATTATAGATTGATGAAGTAAATGAGTGATTTCTATCACACTTAAAACAGAATACTTCTTTTGATGTAGGTAAATACATATATGGCTTTTTATCGCCATTTTTTGTATCATCCCAAAGTTTTGCATCATCAGGATATAATGTAAGAAAATCATTTACTCCACTAACAACTACTTTATTATTACATAAAGGGAATCAACTCGCATAATGCCCAGTTCTAGCATTAGGACTATTTAAATATGAATAGTTATCTATTTTACATTTCCACCATACTTTTTTTGTTGAATCAAACGCTATATCTTTAGGTGTTATATCATTTTTTTTTGCATCAAATTCATCTAATAAATCTTGCCTATTATTGTTTATACAATAAGTATATAAATTATTAGATTTATCTACTACTTCAAGTTCATCACTATCAAAACTAAATTTTAATTGATCACTCATATTTAACACCTCCAAATATATTATATCATATTTTAGATATACAAAAAAAGATGCCACAATGTGACATCTTTAAATCAATTATTCAACTACTAAATAAGTAAATGATCCTAAAGTAGCTGACTTAGCTTTGATATTAATCATTACTAATCCATCATATGAAGCATCAATTGCTGATAGGCTATCTACATTCTTCCAAGCGTTGTCTTTCCAAATTAGATAACCAACTGCATAATCAGTACCATTAGTTAATTCAGTAATCTTTGCTTCTTTTAAAGCACCATCTTTTTCTAATATTTCAGTTGAAGAATATACTTTAACGCCATTAATCTTATCTATATCAACTACAAAATAACTGTTATTTTCTGTTAAACCAGTAATATTAAATATTGTTTTACTACTAGAAACTGATGTAGCTGAATTAATAGTAAATGGTTTATCCTTACTTCCATATTCATCTTCAGTAAACTTTATTTCATAATCAAATACAACAACGCTAGATGATGTAGTAAATGTTGAATCTTTATATTCAACTCCATCTTTTTTAATAGTCATTATTGAACCAACTGCATTATTATATTTTAGTACAGGAACTGGAATATTACCAGTTGAACTAACTTCAAGTAATTGTACATCATTAGATTTTCTACTTCCTAGCATTAAAAGTTCTAATTCTTCTTCTGTAAATTCTTCATAGATTTTTGGATCTGGACTCTTAATTGTACTATAGTTAAGAATGACAAACGCATAACCACTATCAACAGATATATCACAATATACTGGTTCATCTGTTAAAGGCATAGATAGACATGGTGATGGATCAGATGTTTGATCTTGTTTTCCATCAACTTCTACAGCATCAGATAAATCTGCTTTTGTAGCTATACTTTTAATATGTACATGTGGTAATTCTTTGAAATAGTTAGCGTGGAAGTTACTTTCTAACCAGTCAGGGTCAAGTTTTGAAGTATAACCATTTCCAACATTTGCAATTTTAACTCCATTATAGATAAGTGGATGACTAGTAGAGAAAATAGAAATTGTTGAATCTATTTTAGTTTGATCAGTATTAATTGAATTAAATTTAGTCTCATCAAAATCATAAGTTATTTCATATGATTGATGTTCAAATCCACCCATAATTGTATCTTTATCCATAGCCATTTCCATAATTTGATCCATTTGTGAACTATAAATCTTAGTATCATCAAAAATATAAACAGCTTTCATGCTTTGTGACATATATGGATAATCACCTTCAGCAGATACAACAGTTAAAGTTAAATTTAATGTTACTTTATATTTGTTATCTGTAGTAGTAGTGTAGTCAAATGTGAAATTGCTTGGTCCAGGAATCATTCCCATAGAAGCACCATATTTACCCATTTCTCCGCTTGAAACCATATAATTAATATATCTATTTAATAATTCTTTATTTTCGTTATATACAGTTAAGAATGTAGAGAAAGAATCAAAATCTTCTTTTAATTCACGACCTGGATGAGCATCTTCTTTGAAGCATACTATATCAGTTGCACCATAAGTAAAATCCATTGATGATGGATCATAAATACATTTTATAAAGGCGTTTTCTATAGTAACTCCATCTCTAACTTTTGGAACATATTTAAATTTACGTCCATCACTATCCCCACCTTCAAATATCTTATAACCCTTATTATTAGCAATATCGCCACCATAATATTCAGTATAACTATGAGTAGTACTGTCTCCTGGTTCTTGGTATGATGAATCATATACTACACTATATTCTCCTTCATAGTTAGTGATATTATTCATAACATTAACAAGCTTGTTATAGATTTCTTTTTCTTCATCTGTTTGTTCTTTATCTCTAAAGACAGCAGTAATTATTATATTATCAGTTACGTTGATTATATCTCCTGGATGTTTTTCTACTCCATCAACATCCCAGCACTTAAATACTTTATCTTCAGGTTCTTCAAAACTTGATGGTGGTAGAGTATATTCACCAAATGCATAATCAAAAATACTTTGTTGTCCATCTGCCGCAAATGTAATAACGAATGCTTTAATTCCTCCACCTTTAGTAGTAGAGTTCTTTTTAGTTGTTTCTCCTTTTTTTGTTGTTACTTGTTTTGTTGTCTTAGAATCTTTTGTTGTTTTAGTATCATTCTTTTTACCACAACCTGTAATAAAAAGCATACCAACTGATGCTAAAGCAAGTAATCCTAAAAATACTTTTTTAGTTTTCATTTTTAATCACTCCTTAAGTATAGATTATAAACCTATAAAATAGGTTTGTCAATTAAACGTAAACAAAAAACACTACTGACTAGTAGTGTCTCATTTATTATTTAAGGGTGATATTTTATAACCCTACTTCCAGTACCTAAAGATTTTATATTTTGGTTAGAAATCTCCAATTATATCATGCTTATTCTACTTAAACCAATTACTAAATAATAAGTAGGGCAAAAAATGCCCTAATAAAGATTTTTTTTACAAATTAAAAAGCACCCTCTAAAAGGATGCTTATTGCTGGAACATTAAAAGTCGTAGCAATATAGTTAATTACGCTGATACTATTAGTACCATCACGCTCAATGCGACGTAATTGTCTATCGCTATAGCCTAATTTCCAGGCCATCTCTTCTTGAGATAAATTTAGTTTATCTCTAAGAGATTTAATGTTTGATGCAATTAGGCTTGCATCTATTATTAGTTTGTTATCCATACTTACACCTACCTTTTAACTAACTGGATCATGCATTTTCTAATCAATTATTTTGATTAAAGAAAAAAACTGATTTTTAAATTCTCATAATATTATTCTTCCAAATATTTTATTTATATGTAAGTATACCTTGGATAACTAGGTAGTATTATTATAATAACACGCATTTTTAATTAAATCAATAGTTTTTATTACTAACACAATAGTATATACATAATGTACTTTTTTTCATACTAGAAATATATATAAGGTTATTTTTAACCGATAGTGTGAATAAGTCTGAGCATGAGTAGCTATTTCATGCTTCTTACCCCGCGTAAAGCCTAGCACTAGGAGGACTGATACCTCCAATTTCACCTTGCATTCAGATCAATTATAAGCTCATGCAAAAATAATTGCTGCAGATTAGGCTACTTTTATCTAAACTCATCTTATAGTTCTATCACTAGAACAATCACTGCAAATCCTCTTATTGGCTTCCCTAGGTTTGACTATGTTGCCAGCTATAATCCTATACTAGGGTTATTCCCAACTTGGGCGTCTATTGTAAGGACGATGAGAACGATGGTCTATAATAATATATATATTTTTACTAAACACTGACGTAATTAGCTTTTAGCTATTGTGTTAGTTTATCTTCCGATTCCTAACTGACTATATATTATAAAGTATCCCATATAACATACAGCTACGCATGTCTTTTATAAGTGTTTATCTCAGCACTGGAGCAACCAGTCATACACTGAGTTAAGATGTATACACTATTCTATTAGTAATATTAAATTATCCTTTAACTAAAACATTTTTTAGTGATGCTTTATAACCCTATACTTCTAGCATCAAAAGTTTTTATCTTTTAGTTTAATATCCTCCATATTATCACATGCTCACTCTACTTAATCCAATAACTACGCATAATGTATAATACCTTGTTACTAATCTACTTAATCATAAACTTTTAATCATGATCAGCCTAATCTATTAATAGTAACTAAAAGATGGGAAGTTTTTTATACTTCTATTAAGTTTGTAAGATTGATTCTATCAATCGCCATTTGAAGCTTAACAATTAAAGCCTGAGTAGCTTCATAGTCAGACTTTGCCTTATTTATATCATATAAGGCTTCAGAGAACTCAACTTGTCTTTGGTATTGCAAAGTTCTAGCTTTAGGCTCTCTACTTGCTAGGTATTTTAAAACTCTAGCTTTACTTGAAAGTTGAGCTAAATAAACTAGGCAATCACCAATAGTCATATTGAATTCAGGGACTATTACAGTCGCATTTGACTTTTGAAGTAAGCCCCTTAAATAGATTTCCTTTTTATCAAGTTCATCTATTTCTCTTCTTGTATCATCATAGTTGTAATCAGGGATGATTTTATCAGCCTCTGAAACATACTTGATAATAGATTGGTTTTCTTCTTTGCTTAGAAGTAAGTTTTTTTCTTCTTCTATTTTCTTTAAATCTTTCATAATTTCTGTATTGCATTTAAGCATCTCAATCACCTCACACTATTATAATAACGCAACTTTTCTAATATTAACCGGACATGTTATGTCCAAATAGAATTTTTTTAAAAAAAATAAAAAAAATAGGGATAACCCTATTAATTAATTGATTTCTTTTCATTATCTATTTTATTATTATAATTAGCATAAGCAAATTGTTTTATATATACTCTATTATCATCATTATTCGCAAAAGCTAATATTTTTTCTAATAATTCTTTATAATCCTTATTTTCTATTTTATTAATATCTACTTCTTTTGGAGTAACTTTTGTTTTAACTAATTCATCAGTTTCAATAGCTCCTAAAAATTCATCATTATAAGCTATAATGATTGCTCCTTTAGTATTTTCTGATACTTTTGGTTCACCATTTTCTTCTATTATATATTTAAATCCATTAGATATAGGCGCATAAAAGAATTCATCATCTATAGGGAAGAGTGGTCCAATATATTTTTTTATGCCTGTAGGATTATCATCTTTATCAATAAACTCATATAATTTTAATTTCATAAAAACACCTCAAAAATAATTATATCACAAAATATAAAAGAGACAATAAATGTCTCTTAAATAACTATTTTCTTTTTTGTTTTTCTTATTAATATTTCTGAAATTATAACTATTATTATCATTAGTAAGCCCCATGCGAATATATAGTTCATTTCAAGTAAGCTTCTATAATCAGACATTTCACGCCCTATACTATTTTTTGTTTGGCTAATTAGTTCAGCCATAACCATAGCTTTTAAACCTAATCCTACTGATTGTAGGATAGATAATAATATATATGGTTTAGTAAGTGGGAAATATACTTTTCTTAAAACAAATAGATTAGTTTTTGATAACATTTTAGTTTCACTAATTATTGTTTCATCTATATTATTAATTCCATTTAATAACGCTTCATACATTATAGGCATTATTACAAGTAATGCTACATAAATAGGTGCAGTATTTCTACTAAACATAAATAAGAATAATAATATAACTACAACTACTGGGACAGTTTTTAAGAATGTAATAATAGGCGAAATAAATGCTTTAAATTTTGTTGATAATGTAGATAGTCCTACTAAAATAATTGATGTAATAAACGCAATTAGAATTGTTAATATAATTCTAAGAATTGTCTTACCTAAGATATAATACGTATTTTTAGTACTTAGTAAATCACCTAGTGCTTTAAAGGTATCATTTACTTTAGGAACGGCAAATTCATTATTAACAATTAAACTTACAATAAACCAAATGATAAATATAGAAATAATACCAAGACTATAAAATATATATGTATTTTTCTTATCTATAGAACTCATCAGTTACAGTTCCATTTAAAATAGCTGAATTATATTCATTAACTTCAGCAAAATAAGCATTAATCTTAGTCTTATTATCGCCTGCTTTTATAAAGCTTATATTAGCATTTGGAATACTTGCTGCTAAAATTTCTTTAGTCATCTTAGTGAAGAATGCATTTTTGCTTTCAATAGCTTCAGCATATTCTTCAGGTTTTTCATTTAGATATTTTATATTTTCTTTAATTTGTTCAATTACTTCATTACATCTACCTTGATTAGCATCTGGATTAACAAATATACCAGCTTGATAAATTGTAGTATCCATATAGCTTGATAAATCTAAAACCTTAATTGTTGAATTTTTAGTTTTAATTGATGTAAGTTGTGGTTCAGCAATTAAGCAATAATCATAATCACTTCCACCCATAAATGTTGATGTTGCTGTTGTAACATCAGATTCATATGTAATATCTACCTCATCATATAAATCATTATTCTTTAAAGCATTCATTAAAGCAATATCAGGAGTATTGTTTTTTCCATAAGCAATAACCTTTTTATTCTTTAAATCAGTAATATTAGTTAAAGTTGTTTCACCTTTAGAAATAATATATGTATTATTTTTTGTTACAACAGCTTCTAATTTATATTCTGATTTTCCAGCTATAGATAATTTAGCTCCTGCTGTTAGTGGTGCAATAATTATATCATGGCTTTTAGTAGATAAACCACTTATTAAGTTTTCAGGTCCATTTACGGCTTCAATATCAACTCCATCACTTCCTATTAATCCTCCAATAGACATTAGTGGTGTACCTGATGGAGTTAAAATTTTAACTGTTTCCTTTTTACCTTCAGTAGTAACTTTCTCTGTTGTTTTAGCCTTTGTAGTAATTTTTGTAGTCTTTTTAGTTTCTGTAGTAGTCTTACTTGCTTCTGTAGTAGATTGTTTATTAGTTTTCTTATTATCACAAGCAAATAAAGATAAACCAAGTGTTAGAGTCAAAGCTCCAGCTAATAATTTTTTCATAATAATCATTCCCTTCTTTTCATAGATATTATATATGAAATATGTTATAATTATCGTAACATATGTTACAAAGGGAGCGTTTTATATGAAAAATTTATTTGATAATGCAACTGATTATAAAAATCTATTAATAGAAAAGAAATATCCTAAAGGTTCTATTATCTTTTTTGAAGGTGATGAATGTAATTATGTAAGTATAATTAAAAGCGGTGAAATAAGTATTAGAACTTTTAATTATGATAAAGAAACAGAAATAAACTATCTACATAAAGATGAATTATTTGGTGATTCATTGATACTTAATAATGATAATAGATATTTAGGTAATGTAGTATCTATTAAAGATACCATACTTTATTTAATAGATAAGAATAACTGGCTAAAACTATTAGAAAATAAAACAATACTTAAAAACTATTTAGAAATAGTAAGTAATAAAGTATTTAAAATACAATCTAGAGTAAAAATATTAAGTCAAAAAACGATTAGAGAAAAAATATTATTCTATTTAATTAGTGAATATAAAAGAATAAATAATAAAGAAATAAAAATCAAATCTAAAGAAGCTTTAGCTCTATATTTAAATATACCTCGCCCTAGTTTATCTAGAGAATTAATATTACTAAAAAAAGATGGAATAATAGATTATAATAGATATAATATTACTTTGTTAAAAACAAAAGATATGGCTTAATTTAGCCATATCTTTTTATAATGAATTATTAAGTATCTTTGTTATTTCATCAGTTGTTAATACTTTATATCCACCATCTAATATAATAGTATTTTTACAAATTAATGGAATTAATTCTTTTGTTACACCTATTGAACTTGTATTAAGTGGTAAATTTAATTTTTTCATCCACTCTTTCATTTTATTTAGTCCTTCTTTAGCAATTTCTATATCACTATTTTTATTATCTACATTAAATACATCTATAGCAAATCTCTTAAATTTATCTACTCCATAAGGAAGTATATAATTATAATAAGCTAAAGACACACTTGATAAAGTTTCACCATGTGTCGCATTAGTAACTCCACCTATTGCTTGACCTAACATATGGACCATCCAATCAGTTGTCTTACCACATTCTATTAATGTATTAAGTGCCCATGTTGCTAACCACATAATATTACTTCTAGCTTCATAATTATTAGGATCTTTATTTGCAATTAAGGAATTCTTTACTACTGATTTTAATAGCGCAATTGCAATATCATCACTTACATTATCATCAGTACCTGAAAAATATTGTTCACAGATATGATTAAATATATCATAAATACCTGCGTTCATTTGTCTAATACTTAAAGTCATTGTATATTTAGGATTTAATATAGAAAATTTAGGCATAACTTCACTATTAAAAACATGACCTATTTTTTCTTTTGTTTCTTCATTAGTTATAACACTACCAGCATTCATTTCTGACCCAGTTCCAACCATTGTTAGAATTGATGCAACAGGTATTATCTTACAAGTAGGCTCCATAAATTTAACAAAATATTCATCCCATGGATCTTTATTTAAGTTAATAGATACTGATAAAGCTTTAGCATAATCTATAACTGATCCACCACCAACAGCTAATATTAAATCAATATTTTTATCTTTTGCTATATTTATTCCTTCATTTAATTTAGCAACTGTAGGGTTAGACATAACATTAGCTACTTCAATAATATTTTTATTATTCTTCTTTAAATAACTAATTACTTCATCATATATCCCTGTTTTTTTAATTGAACCCATTCCATAAACTAATAAAATATTTTTACCATATTTAACTAATTCCTCATCTAAAAATTTTAAGGAATCAACTCCAAAATATAATTTTGTTGAATTTTGATAACTAAAATTACCAAGCATATTAATCACCTCACTTCTATTATACCATATTTATAACTTGCTAATAAGCATAAAAAAAAATATGGCTTATTTGAGCCATATTATTCTATTTCTTTTGTTTTAGTATACAATAATATACTTCCTAGAAAGTCTATGCAAAATATAAATAATAGTATATTTATGAATACTAAATATTTACTCATATTTAGTTCTTTACTATTTAATCTATTAATTACAAAAGCTAAATCTATTATACTAATAGTCACCATTAGTAAATAAGTAATAGATATTTCTATTATTGCGACTATTGGCGCAAATATTAATAAAAACGGATTTAAGGTACCCGCAAACATCAACATGCAAAAATAAAAATTAACTATAAACCAAGGAATTAATATTATCTTTGATATCATTACTATTTTAGTAGGATTATATGTTTTTTTGAATATACTTATAATTGATATAATTGCACTAACTATACAAAATGTTAAAACAAGTGATGTAAGAATAATACCAATTAAAAATAAAACCATTACTGAACTAGTAAAAGTATCAGTAAAAAAGAATATTAAACCAAAATAAATAGGCATATGTGCAACATACATAAGTATCGTTTGAACAATAGCCATTTTTTTATTACTATTCATTATTTTACCCCCATAAAATAAAAAATGGTCACCCCACCGAGAATCGAACTCGGGATTCAACCTTGAGAGGGTTGCGTCTTAGCCGCTTGACCATGGGGCGTTCCAATATTATTATACACTTATTTGAAAAAATCTCAATATATATTATAATTAGTTTAAGGATGTGATAATATGGCTAGACAAGAAAGATACTATTATAGAAATGATCCTAAATATAGTAGTGAAGAAGTTAATAGAATAGATAAGATACTAAAAAAAGAAGATAGAATCACAGCAATATTTGTACCTATTACGTCTATCCTATTTTTCTTTATGATACCTTGCTTAATAATGGATATAATATTTAGCATAAAAGCTCTAGAATTAGCCATTTATATATTAGTTTTCTTATTTGCAATATCTATTTGTTTATGGTTATTCTTCTATGTAAAAGTAAGCAAAGAAAGATCTAATATAATGATTGAAATTGAACGAAATAAAGTTAAAAAGCCACATTAAAGTGGCTTTTTTTAATCTTCAACAAATATAGTTGGAGCAAGTTCTTCTAATTCTTTTGCTTTCTTTAAATCAACTTCTACTCCTAAGCCTTCTTTATAGAATCTAGCAAGCTCTAATACAGCTTCACTATATTTTTGTTTCATTCCACGCTCTAAATATTTAATAGCTATTTTATAATCTTGTTCAACATATTTACCATTTGTATAAAAAGATGCTAGTGTAGTTGATGCAACACCATTACCTTTTTCACTAGATTTATTTAACCATTCTAATCCTAGTTCTATATTTTCTTTTATACCTTTACCTTCAAGTAAGCATGAAGCAAAATTAGCCATGCCTGATAGTGAGTTCATATTAGCACTATTATAATAATATTTATAAGCTTTTTCTAAATCCTTTTTAACACCAATACCTTCTTCATACATTACACCAACTCTATTAGTTGCTTCAGGATCACCTTGAATTGATGCTTTCATAAAATAATTGAATGACTTTTCATAATCTTTTTTTACTCCATCACCAAAATAATACATACAACCTAAATTATAAGTCGCAAAATAATTACCCATTTCTGATGACTTAGTAAATAAGTCTAATGCTTCTTTATAGTTTTTATCCTTTAATGCTTTATTACCTTCTTGTAATAATCTGTTATCTTCTTTTAGTGCCATTATTTTTCCTCCTTAAATAAGTCATATGTTAAACATACTGGTTTATTTCTTTCCTCATCTTTTACAATAACCCCATCAATTCTAAAACATTCCTTTAACATTTCACTTGTTAAAACATCAAAAGAATCGCCATATTTAAAGATTTCTCCTTTTTTCATTGCTAGTAATTTATCAGAGTATCTTGCAGCTAAATTCAAATCATGTAATACCATTATAATAGTAACACCATTTTCTTCATTTAGTTTCTTTAATAACTCTAATACTTCAAGTTGATGACACAAATCTAAGTATGTTGTAGGTTCATCTAGTAAAATAATATCTGTTTGTTGAGCTAGTGCCATAGCAATCCAAGCACGTTGACGTTGTCCACCTGATAAGAAAGCTATTTCTCTATCCTTAAATTCTACCATATTAGTAGCTTCAAGCGCCCACATAATTATTTTCTTATCTTCTTCTTTTAGATGACCAAATCCTTTTTGATAAGGAAATCTTCCATAACTTACAAGTTCATATACAGTTAAAGTACCTGGAGCTTGAGGGGATTGTGGAAGTATGGCCATCTCTTTAGCAATTTCTTTACTTCTCGCATTAGATATATCATTATCATTTATAATGATTATACCTTCTTCTTTAGGTATAATTCTACCTATAGCTTTTAAAAGTGTTGATTTACCACATCCATTAGCACCAATAATAGATGTAATTTTACCTTTTTCAAAGCCTATATTAAAATTAGGTACGATAATTACTTTATCATAACCAATTTTTAAATTTTTAGTTTCAATTGCATTACTCATAATTATCACCTCGTCTTAATTAATAAATATAAGAAATATGGTACAGCTATAATAGATACAAAGATACCTGTAGGAATATTAGCAAATATACTTACATTTTCTACTAAGATATTTGCGACTATTATTATAATACTACTTACCGCACCACTTGCTGGAATTAAATATCTTGTTTTTGTTCCAACTAATCGTCTTGCAATATGTGGACCAATTAAACCTAAAAAGAAGAAATTACCACCAAATGCAACAGCTGCACTAGACATGCCTACAGCAAGTAGTGATAGTATTATAAATGCTTTTTTAACATTTACACCTAAGCTTGTTGCGGTATCATATCCTAAGTTTATAACATCTAGTGTTGATGTATAAACCATAGTTATACTAAAGAATATTAATATCCAAATAAATAAAACAAGAACATTCATCCAAGGTATATTATTAGATATATCACCAGCATTCCATCTTTGTAAATTTCCTAGTTGGTTTTCATCTAATACATACATAAGAAATGTCGATATAGCGCCATAAAACGCACTCATCGCAACACCTGTCATAATAAGCTTAGTTGGACTTATAGGCTTATGCCTTTTAGTACCTAATAAATAAATTATAAATGCTGAAATTAATCCACCAATTAAAGCTAAAATAGGTAGGGCAATAGGTCCACCTATTGCTTTAGTGGATAAGAAGGCAAAATATAATGTAACAAATAAACTAGATCCATCAGCTACACCTAATGTGCCTGGACTTGCTAAATCATTATGAAGTAGATTTTGCATTATAACACCAGCAGCACCCATTCCTATACCTACAAGTAGGGCTAAGAATAATCTAGGTAGTCTACTATTAATAACTATATCTATTTCTTTAGGATCTCCTTTATGGAATAAAGCCATTATAACATGAGGAAAGCTTATTCCTGCTTTACCTATAGAACAACCTATTAAAAATATAATAAACAAACTAACAAACAAAGTAGTAATAATAATTATTCTTTTTATACTTCTTTGTCTTTGACTCAAATCTTTAATCATAGAAGGAATCACCTTCTTGTCTTCTAGATACATAAATGAAGAATGGAACACCTATAATAGTTATTATTAAACCTATTGGGAATTCAAAGCCTGGATGTATTGTTTTAGCAATTAAATCAACTAATAAAACAAATGTAGCGCCTAAAACTCCACAGCTAGGTAAAACTAATCTATAATCGGTTCCAACTAAGTATCTACAAATATATGGAATCATTAAACCGATGTACGCTACAGGACCAATTATTACTACAGCTACTGCAGATAAAACTAAAACAATAATAGTTGATAATGTTTTAATTAAAACTACATTAGCACCAAGTCCTTTTGATACATCTTCTCCTAAATTCATTACAGTTAGACTTCTAGATATTAATAGTGAAATAACTATTCCAACTATAAATATTGGTAGGGCAATATAAATATCTTTCCAAATAGTATTAGCACTACTACCATTAGTATATCTTACCATTTGTGTCATAAGCCCTTCTTTAATGATAATCGCTGTAGTTAAACTAGATAGTAATGTTGATACAGCCATACCTGATAAAACCATTCTATCAGCTGTAATTTTACCTTTTCCAACAAAAGCAATCAAATATATTAATATAGTAACAATAGCCGCACCTATTGCTGCCATGCCCATCTTTTCATAACGTCCAGCCCAAGGCATAAATGCTACAACTATAATTACACCTAAAGTAGATCCAGCACTTATACCCATAATACCACTATCAGCCATAGGGTTTTTAGTAGTACCTTGCATGATAGCTCCAGCTATTGCTAGACTTGCACCAACTATAATATCTGCAACTATTCTAGGCATATTAGATTCTCTTATAAAGTACTGATTATCTACACTACTATTATAGTTAAAAATCGCGTTAAATACATCTTTTATGCTATATACATGACTACCATTAAAGAAAAGCGATAAAAGACTTATGGCTAATAAAGCCACAAGCCCAATTATCATAACAATTATAAATTTTTTTACATTGCTAACTTTTCTTTTTTTCAAGAGTATCAACTCCTAAGCTTTTAAAGCAACCTTAAAAGCATCTAATATTTGTGAATATTGATCAAATAATAGTATTACACCTTTTTGAGCAAATGTATCCATATTAATTACACCTACTCTATTTTCTCTAACTGATTTTAATATTTTCCATCCAGGTTTTTCACTTACAAATGTTGAAATAGTTTTACCACCTTGTGAAGCAAAGAAAACTAAATCACCTTCATAATCTTTAATGTTAGAATCTGCGATAGGCTCATATGCAAGTTGACTTTCATTTTGCATAAACTCTTTAACAATATCTAATCTTTCTACCCCTAGATAATTAAATATAATTGTATTCATAAAGAATCCTCTTTCAGGAACAATAGATACACCACCCATATAAGTATAGATAGTTAGAGTTTTATCTCCTAAATCTAATTTATTTAATGTATCAAGCATTTCTGTTTTTAATCCATCTGCATAACTAACAAGCTTTTTAGCTGATTCTTCTAACCCAAAAATATTACCAATAAGCTTTAATCTATTATTAAAATCTTCACTATCAGTTAAAAGAGGAATAACAGGACATATTTTTGATAATGTAGTTATATTACTACTATTCATCTTTTCATTAACTAATATTAATTCAGGGTGATAAGAATAAACTTCTTCATATGAGAATGGGCTAGAGTTTTTAAGTTGTTTAGCACCTTCATAATATTTCTCATAACCTGTTATATCAGTTGATTCTTCATATGCTAATAATTTTATGCCAAAAGCTACAACATCTTGACTACCAAAAATACATACAATTTTTCTAGTATTCATATTGTATGTTACACTATTTCCATTAATTGTTGTAATAGTGTTTTCTTTATATGTAGTTTCTCTTGTATCTTCTATATTAGGAAAATTATCATCTAGTTTAATATCACTTGTTTTTTCATTTGTTTTTGTGTTTTTATTACCACATCCACAAAATACAAAACATAATGTAAATATAGTAATAAGAGCAAATATTTTTTTCATTTAAATCAAATCCTTATTTATAATAACTAACCTTAATATATACAGTTCCTGCTGCATTTAAAATATATGGAGCAGTATAATCAGTAGTAATTTTAGTATTGTCAGATACTACTTCGCTTCCATTATGAATAGTAATTGCATAATCACCATCAGCAAGTTTTCTTGCGGCAACCATAACAACTCCTCCATCAACTACTTTATCTCCGTCTTTTAATTCAATAGGAGCCTCAGTATCAAGATACATTACATATGCTTTTACCATTACTTCATCTATAGAAAAGCTATTAACGATTTGTACTTCATGTTCAGTATATTCACGAACATTTACTTCTATTTCATTTATTGCTATTAATCCACTACAAGTGAATTTTTCTTTTACATCTATTTTTCTAGATGAAGTTTCAGTTACATCAAGATCAGGATCATATTTATTTATATATAGGATAACAGGATCATCATTATTATTTTCTACAGTAACATTAACTAATGAACCAAAAGGAACATCTTCATCTACATCCTTTAAAGTATCACCATCTAAATATTGTGCTGTAAGAGTTACACCAGAATAACTATATAATTCGAAAGATATTTCAGTATATTCAATAAGTTCAATTGTTACTAGATTATCACGTAAAATAAATTTAGTAATAGTAGTCATATCAGGATTAATAACTGCTGATTTTACTACTGAAGATGTAGAATCTGAAACTAATAATATATATTTATTAGTAGTAGAATTATTAATAGTTTCTACAGATACTTCTGTACCATAACATACATTATCTCCTGATTTAATAGGTTCAGCCAACTCATCTACTAAATAAGTAACATTAGCCTCTACATCAGAAATGGAACTAAAATCATATTCTATTTTTCCACCAAGGCATTCAATTTCTACTGTTATATTACCTTTAACAGTAACTTCAATAAATTCATCATGTCCTTTTCCATCTGGGCCTTGTTGATCTTCTGTTAAAACTTCATATTCTTTTACAATTTCATCATCAGGATTAGTACCATTTGTAATTGTTAATGATACATCTGAAGCACAGTTCCATACATAAACTTTAATCTTTTCACCGATTTCTAATTTATCAGCAACTGTAAAATCAGGCTTATCAAGGAATGAATCGCTATATACATGTACTGAATTAATCTTAGTTTCAGTATCAGCTGTTTCATCTTCAATAATATCAAGAGTAGCTGTTTGAATAGATGTTGCATCTTCTAACTTAAACTTTAAAGTTTTAGTTAATTCAATACCCATTAATCCACCTAATCCGTTAGCGTCGATATAATCTCTACCTGCAATTAAGTTTCCTTCTAAAGCACTAAACTTTACTTTCTTATCTGAGTTATTTGTTACTCTAATAAATAAAATAGTTCCTGCATCATATTTTTTATTAATATCAAGAACTACAGGAGTAACTTGTCCATCTACCATTTTAGTAGTAGTAAATTCTAATTTTACTCCATCAATTGCACCTTCTACATTAATAGCACAATCTCCTTCTTTTTCTTTTGTTGTAACACTTTTTGTTGTTACATTTTTTGTTGTTTTTTTACTTCCACATGCAGTAATTGATAAACCTGCTAATAATGAAAGTGAACAAATACTTATTGTCTTAAATAATTTTTTCATATATAATCTCCTTTCAAAAACTATTTCTCTCTTATTATACTCTTTTTTATTAGATAATTCTAATAAAACAATAATAACATGAGACATCAAGCACTTAAATTATATCATTTTAATTTATAAAATAATACATAAATTAACTATATTGTTTAATAATTTATTAGTATATTATCTTTTTATTAACAATAATACATAAAAAAACCTCATAAATTAATCATAAAGTTTAAATTATTATATAGGAATATCTAAAACAATTGTGTTTCCTTCACTTAATTGATTTTTTTCAATTCCTCTAAGTAAAATACCAACTCCAACTGGGCCAGCTTCTACAGTATCACAAAGTTTCTTTTCAATTTCTAGTACATAAAATGCTTTTTTTGTGCGTACGAACATTTTACTACTTCAATTATTCTTCCTTCTATAATTTAAAGCCTATAGCTTCACTTCTTTCATTTACGAAGCGCTTATATATACCTTCTTTATTTATTAATTCATCATGTGTTCCTAAATCAACAATCTTACCATTATCAATAACAATTATTTGATTAGCATCTCTAACTGTTTTTAGTCTATGAGCTATCATAATAATTGTTTTATTTTTTGTAAGTTCATTAAATGCCTTAATAATTAAAGCTTCATTTTCAACATCTATATTAGCTGTAGCTTCATCTAAGATGATAATAGGAGCATCTTTTAAAATTGCACGAGCAATAGAAA
>Ga0247611_10001479_pt1 | contig 41525 bp, 28 predicted proteins | sample 177DNAGHGhighgp2_FD_192422 | JGI IMG/M metagenome (GOLD analysis project Ga0247611, IMG submission 192422) | Sheep rumen microbial communities from Palmerston North, Manawatu-Wanganui, New Zealand - 1770 DNA GHGhigh gp2 | ecosystem: Host-associated > Mammals > Digestive system > Stomach > Rumen... | reverse complement strand
GCTGCTGTTCGCCCGCATCGGCCACACCTTCTCGCCTGTCAGCGGGCAGGAGGTGAAACGCCACGACGTGAAGGACGTGCTGCGCTACATCATGCAGATTCCCGTCGGCGAGCGGGTCTATGTGCTCGCCCCGATGGTGATCCCCGAAGGACGCTCCGTCGGCGACCAACTGCAGATTCTCCGGCAGCAAGGCTTCAACAGGATGGTTTACGGTAAGAAACTGCTTGAAATTGACGACGTTATCAATGCAGCCAAGACCCCGGACCCGAAAAAGCTCTACGTCATGGTGGACCGTTTCAAGTCCGACAACCTCGCGGCGCAGCAGGTCCGCGTGACTGATGCCGTGAACGTCGCTTTCTCCGAGGGCAAGGGCGTCTGCGCGGTGCTCCGCGACGGCGAAAGCAGTGTCTTGAGATCATTCAGCAACTTCTTCGAGGCCGACGGCATGACTTTCGAGGAGCCGACGGTCAATATGTTCAGCTTCAACAACCCCTACGGCGCGTGCAAGAAATGCTCCGGCACCGGCATGGTGGAGGGCGTGAACCCCGACCTGGTCTTCCCCGACCGGTCGCTTTCGGTGGCCGAGGACGCGGTGGCCTGCTGGCACGGCGAGGTGATGAGCGAATGGAAGCGCCATTTCATCCGTCAAGCCTCCAAACTCGACTTCCCGGTCTATCGCGCCATCGACGACCTCACCGAAGCGGAGTACAACCTGCTGTGGTACGGCGATTTGAAACACGACGTGCACGGAATCACGCAGTTTTTCGACTTCGTGGCCGCCAACACTTACAAGATCCAGTTCCGCGTGATGCAGGCACGCTACCGCGGGCGCGAACTCTGCCCGGAATGCCAGGGCACACGTTTGCGTAAGGACGCGCAGTATGTGAAGGTCAACGGCAAGTCCATCGCCGAGTTGCAGAATATGCCGGTGTCCGAACTGAAGAAATTCTTTGAAAACTTTGAGTATCAGAACGATAATGAACGCGAAATCGCCAAAATCCTGATGCGCGAGTTGACCACCCGCATCGGTTTGTTGGATGAGGTGGGACTCGGCTATCTGACGTTGGACCGCAACTGCTCCACGCTGTCGGGCGGCGAATCGCAGCGCATCAATCTCGCCACCTCGTTGGGCAGCAGCCTTGTGGGGTCGCTCTACATCCTTGACGAACCCAGTATCGGTCTGCATCCCCGTGACACTGAGAACCTTATCAACGTCCTGAAACGTTTGCGCGACATCGGCAACACGGTGGTTGTGGTCGAGCACGACGAATCCATCATCAAAGCCGCCGACTATATTGTGGATATTGGTCCCCGGGCCGGACAGTTCGGCGGCGAGGTGGTCTTCGCGGGCACGTTCGACAAACTTTTGTCCCAGAAGAAAAATCTGACAGCCAGCTATTTACGTGGCATGGAACCGGAAACGGACGGCAAAGACGTGATGCGCATCCCGTTACCGCAGTACCGTCGCAAATGGCGCAACTACATCGAGGTGAAAGGGGCTCGGGAGCACAATCTCAAGAACATCGAGGTGAAGATTCCGTTAGAGTGTTTCACCGTGGTGACGGGCGTGAGCGGATCGGGCAAGAGCACCTTGGTGACCGACATCCTCTATCCGGCGGTGGCGCGGCTTTTGGGCGATGCCAACGCTCCGAGACCGGGCCGTTGCAGCGGCGTGTCGGGCGACATGACCAAGGTTTCCGGCGTGGTGATGGTCGATCAGGATGCCATCGGGCGTTCCTCGCGAAGCAATCCGGCCACTTACCTCAAGATTTTCGATTTTATCCGCGAGTTGTATGCGGCCCAGCCGTTAGCCAAGCAGCGCAACTACAAGACGGGCTTTTTCTCCTTCAACGTCGCCGGCGGCCGCTGCGAGGAGTGCGAGGGCGAGGGCGTCATCCATATCAACATGCAGTTCATGGCCGATGTGGAGATGGTCTGTCCGTCGTGCCAGGGCAAACGCTTCCGCGACGACGCGCTGGACATCAAAGTCTCGGACAAAAATATCAACGACATATTAAATATGACGGTGAACGAGGCGTTGGAATTTTTCAACAGTCTGACACCCAATGATATAACGGCTAACATCCTCCGCAGGTTGCAGCCGCTGCAGGACGTGGGACTGGAATATCTGGTGTTGGGGCAGTCGTCCTCGACACTGTCCGGCGGTGAGGCGCAGCGTGTGAAATTGGCCAACTTTTTGGCGCAGGACGACGACAAACAGCGCAAGCTGTTCATCTTCGACGAGCCCACCACGGGTTTGCATTTCCACGACATCCACAAGCTCTACGACGCCTTCAACCGACTGATTGAGCACGGCAACACGGTGTTGGTCATCGAGCACAATACCGAGCTCATCAAGTGTGCCGACTGGGTCATTGATCTCGGTCCCGAAGGCGGTGATGCCGGCGGCGAGGTCGTGTTCGAGGGCACGCCGGAGGATCTGGTGAAATGTGAAAGCAGCTACACGGCGGCGTGGCTGCGGGGGAAGGTGTAGTCGCTGGATTATATCGGTAGCGAAATTATGACCAAGACAACCAAACGTACGGCATTCATCGTCGGCGGGACCATTCTCCTCGCCATCGTGTTGTTCGCCCTTTTCGGGAGGCACACCAAGGTGGCGGAGAGCATCCGGCAACAGACCGCGGTCATACTCAAAAAAGAGTATATCCCCGACCAGAATGTGAATCTGGAATCAACGCTGGCCTACCAGCAGCTGGACTCCGTCTGCGGTGTTTTCCGGCACGATTTCCGGATGCACTACCAGACCATTGCCACCGCCACTTTTCCCGACAGCAGCCGCATCATCCTCATCGCCGAACCGGCCCCGTTTTTCGAGCCCGACAGCTTGGAGGCGATTTGCAGCCGTTTCACCCATCAGACTTCGAGTCGGAACTTCAAGATCGGCTACGACGGGTATGTCACCGACATGGCCGTGGTGTTGGGCAACGCCACCACCGAGAACCTCAACAACTTGGTGACCAAGATTTCTAAACAACTGTATCTTTCTGATTACAAGCCGAATGCGTTGGACTTGTTGGACGGAAGTAAACGACACTATTTCACGGGCGACAATCTCGACTACCAGATCACGTTGGGCGAGTTCGACGACTGGTTTTTCGCCGCCGGAGAAGCCTTTATCGATGAGTCGGATACGGCCAACGACCTGACTGTCAGCGATATGTTTCAGCAGCAGCGGCGCGGGGTGTTTTTCAGCCGCGAGCCGGGTTTGGTGGCATGGAGCATTCGTCGCGGCAGTGACCTTTCTGAACAGGCGGGCGACATCCGCCGATTCGCCCTCGACGCGGACCTCATCCTCGGCGCCTTGCGGGATTCCACTACGCTGGTGGTCATCGGTCGCGAGCGCGAGGCTTCGTTGGAGACGCTGCCGCCGCTGCGTGTGGAAACGGTGCTCCTCGTCGCCTCCATCAGCAGCAAGGAGCTTTCGCAGAGCCTCGACATCAACGACTGCATGGCCGGCAAGATGGGCAACGGGCGCGACTGGTGCCCCACGTACCTCAGCCGCGAGCTGGAGAACACGGAGTTAGGGCATTTGCTCACTATCACCGACGTGCTGCTCAAGGACTGGTCGGAGAACGGCACCATTCAGGAAGCCTGCTACCAATATCCTTCTCCGGGACGTTTCCCTTTCGACAGGCCGCTTTTCAAAAAACTGGGACTCAGCGAGTTGGTCTATAATTGGAACACGGCCAACACCATGTACGCCATCGATTTGCCGGAATACACCATCTACACGCTCAACCGCACGGGCGCCCTGCCGGTTTCCTACTTCCATTCGCAGAGCAGCGGAGCCAGCGTCGGGGCGCAGTACGAGCGGCAGGCAGGCAACTATTTCGCCAACAGCGGCAACACTGACATCGCCCGTGTTGTGCAGTATGTCGCTCTTTACCAGTTGTTTATGGATAACGACATCACCTACGGAGGCGAATTGCTGCACCCTGCGTTTCCCTCAAACAAACCTTATCTGTTGGCCAAGCCCTGCCGAAATCTGATGGATGTTCTCAAAAACCTGTCGGACAGCAAGATAGAAGAACTTTCCGATACCCTTGCGAGCCTGCACTTTGTTTCGTATGTTGAAGAACAGGTCAGCAAGCAGATGCGGCAGAACGAGCGAGATTACAATTTCACCTACACCGAAGAGCATCAACGGGCAATATATAAGGATGTCAGACAGCGTGAAAAGTCGGATTTGGCCGGCGAGTTCCGTGGGGTGCGGTCGATGTTGCAGGGACTTTCCGAGGAGGAATACACGAAGTTGGTGCGGTATCTTGCCTACCCGCGGGGCACGACGGTCAACAGTCGGGAGACTTACGAGCGGATGTTGCGGGCGCAGAAGGTCAACAAACTGCTGCGGCATATCGGCAAGAACAACCTGCCCTTGTTAGGCGTTGACTTGTCCAAGGTGCGGGACTATTTCGTGGGTAATCTGCGCAACAGCGGCGGCCGCTATCTGAAGACGCCGTCGGTCATCGTGACTTACAACGACCTCCTCACCACGGGCGGTCACAATATCTCTTCCAAAATCAGTCGCGTGGGGAGCACCACGAACTACAAGCGTTCGGGTGGTGGCGCGCCGGTGGCACAGGCGAATGTTCCGCCCGCAGCCGCAAGGCCGTCAGCGCCTTCTGCAAGTTCCCCGTCTTCGGGCGCCAAACCGTCCTCCAGTACCAAACCTGCATCGGGCGGCAGTCCGTCAACAGGTGCCAAGCCCTCTTCCGGCAGTCATCCCGCATCGGCAGGAAAGCCGTCGGGGGCTGCGCAATCCGCTACGGCCAAGAGTGTTGCATCGTCTCCCGCGCGTCCTTCGACCACCGGCAGCGTCCGTCCGCGCAGCAGCGTGGTCGGCGGCGGCACCCGTACGACGAGAGGGTTCTGAACTTCACTTTCAGGCGTTCGACGCTGCATCTTCTTCTGAAACAAAGGCTCGGAAGCACACGGGATTTTGAAAGAACGTTATGATATTTTTATACGGTTTCAGCGCATTTTTATTATTTTTGCGCCCTTTTTGATTTCAGACTTGATTCGATGAATAATTGCAAAGACATAGAATTCGCCTCTCCGGAGGAAATCAAACAGTTCCAGGAGGCAAAACTTCAGGAAGCATTGCTCTATCTGCGGCAAAATTCCCGTTTTTATCAGCGCATGTTCGAGCGTTACCGCATCAACGTGGAGAAAATCCGCACGGTTGAGGACCTTGTGAACATTCCCTTCACGGAAAAGAAGGATCTCCAGCTTTTCAACGAGGATTTCCTCTGCGTGCCCAAGGAGAAGGTGATTGACTACATCACCACCAGCGGAACGCTCAGCGATCCCGTGACGTTCTGCTGCACCGAGAAGGATCTGCAACGGCTGGCTTACAACGAGAAAAAGAGTTTCGAATGCGCCGGACTGAAACCCGGCAACATCCTCCAGCTGATGGTCACCCTCGACAAACGTTTCATGGCCGGACTGGCCTATTTCCTCGGCTTGCGGGAGCTGGGCGCTTCCGTCATCCGCGTGGGCAACGGCATCCCCGAACTGCAGTGGGACACCATTCAGCGCATCAAGCCCGACAGCATCATGTGCGTGCCGTCCTTCATCCCGCGACTGATCCAATACGCTGAGGATCACGGGATCGACTACCGAAAGTCCAGCATTCGCAAGATCATCGGGATAGGGGAGAGCCTGCGCAATCAGGACTTTTCGCTCAACCTTTTGGGCGAGCAGATCAAGTCGAAATGGGATGTGGAACTCTACGCCACCTACTCGTCCACCGAGATGGGCGCGACTTTCAGCGAGTGTTCGTACGGAATGGGCGGACACGTGCATCCGGAACTGATCATCGTGGAGATCATCGGCGAGGACAACCTGCCGGTGGCCGACGGCGAGACCGGCGAAGTGGTGGTGACGACCCTCGGCGTGGAGGGCATGCCGCTCTTGCGCTTCCGCACGGGCGATATGTGTGCGAAAATCACCGAGAAATGCCGCTGCGGACGAAACAGCTACCGACTCACCCCGCTGGTGGGCCGCAAGAACAACATGATCAAACTGAAAGGCACCACGCTTTACCCGCCCGCCTTGATGGATGTGCTCAACAACACGCCGTTCGTGCAGAATTACGTCATCTATGTGCAGGACTCGCAGCAGGGCACCGACGAGGTGGTGGTGAAGGTGGGACTTAATGACGAGGCCGTAGAGGGGAATGCGCGGTTCAAAAACCATCCCGAGGAGATTGTCAACGAACTGAAAAACCGTTTCCGTGCGCATGTGCGCGTGGCCCCCTCCGTGGTGATTTTGCCCGTGGATGAGGTGCAGCGCATCAATTTCCCGCCAAGTGTGCGCAAACCGGTGAAATTCATTGATTTGCGAAAATAGGATGTCCCTTCGCATGTGCAGATGCGGGACAGACAGATCGAAAAAGGTTCACCCTTCGGGATTAAACAAGCGGGTATAAACAAAGTCAACAAGCAAATAACGAAAAAAATGAGAAAGATAGCAGTTCTGATGATGATGGCCGTGATGGCGGTCGCGGCAAGCGCCCAAAATGTCGATGGAGGCGCCAACGACCTGATGAAGAAGGTCTCCCAACAGTACCAGAAATACAGCTCCATGCAGTTCCATTACACGCTGAAGACCACCAAGGACGACAAGACGCTTGGCGTCAGCCAGGGCGATTTCTGCCTGAAGGGCAGCAAGTACAAGACGAACTTCGCCGGGGTTCAGTATTTCTGCGACGGAGTGTCAATCTGGAGCTACGACAAGTCCGCCAACGAGGTTTCCATCTACGAGTACGATCCCGATGACGACCAGAACCTGATGAATCCGCAGCGTATCCTCAAGGACTGGAGCGCCCAGTTTCGCGCCAAGTTTATCCGCGACGAATTCCAGAACAACGTGCAGTACAGCATCGTCGACCTCACTCCCAAGACCGCGCAGTCGTACTACCGCATCCGCGTCTATATCGTCAAGACCTCGCTTAAAATCGCGAAAATTGCGGTGTATGAGAAGGATAACACCATCTACACGTATAGCATTGAGCAGTTTAAGAGCGACATCCCGCTGGACGACAAGATTTTTGTCTTCGACAAGAGCAAATACCCTGGTGTGGAGGTGAATGATATGAGATAATTGTCTTTAAAAAATAGCTGATAAAACAAAATGCAATAAAAAAATGCAGTCAGAAATGGGTGCGTTTTTTTTATTTTTGCAAGCACAAAAAATCCATTGACTTATGAAAATACTCCATACGAGCGACTGGCATCTGGGGCACGTGCTCTATGGCTATGATCGCACAAACGAACAGCAGGCCATGCTGGAACAGATGGTCGAGATTGTGAAAGAGGAGAAACCGGATGTGTTCCTGTTGTGCGGGGACGTGTATCACACCTCGCAACCGTCGGCTGCCGTTCAGACGATGCTCACGGACGGCATGGTGAGCATTCATAATGCGCATTCTCAAATGAAGATTGTGATGACCGCCGGCAACCACGACAGCGGCACGAAACACGAGATTTTCCGGACGCCTTGGCGGGCACTCGGCGTGTATGCCGTCGGACAGCTGGAGAAAGAGAATCCGGACGAGCATATCATTGAAGTGCCGGGAAAAGGCTATGTGATTGCTGTGCCGTATGCGAATGAACGGAACATCCCCGACGGTTTTTTCCAGCAGCTGCTCGACCGGGTGGCGGAAAGGAACACGGAAGGGTTGCCCGTGGTGCTGACCGCCCACACGACCGTGAAGGGATGCGATTTTACGGGGCACGACCACGCAACGGAGTACTCCGTCGGAGGCATTGACTCGTTTGAACTGGAACAGATGGGTGAAGGCTATGACTATTTAGCGTTAGGACACATCCATCATGAGCAGTTTGTGCATAGCGGCAAGCATAACGTGAGATATTGCGGTACCCCGCTGGCGGTTAGTTTTGACGAGACATTCCCTCATTCCGTCAGCATGGTTGAGATTGGAAAGCATGGAGAAAAGCCTGCGGTGGAGAAAGTCGAGATTGAGAATCCCCGTCCGCTGGTGACGCTGCCCACCGAGGGCGCGGCATCCTGGGAGGAGGCAAAAAGTCTCTTGGCGAAATTCCCTGACGACATTCCTGCCTACATCCGGCTGAACGTGGAAATTGATGATTTCCTGCCGGTGGAGGCCAATGCGGAAGCGTCAAGTCTGGCCAAGAGTAAACAATGCCGGTTCTGCTATATCAATGCCAAGAGAAAGAAGGCCGGCCAGGGCGAGGCCAAGGTGTTGACTGTACAGGAGTTCCAGTCGGAAAATCCCGTCGAGATAGCCAAACGATATGCGGAATATTCGGGCATCAGTTTCGATGAGGAGCTGGAGTCGATGTTCAAGGAAACCATGGCTATGGTGGCCGATGATTCACGAAACGATTAAGGAAGGAGGACAACAATGAAATTACAAAAACTGACTATACATAATATAGCATCCATAGAGGATGCTGTCATTGACTTCGAGGCGCAGCCGCTGGCCGATAGCGAGGTGTTCTTGATCACGGGCAAGACTGGCTCGGGAAAATCCACGATTCTGGACGCCATCTGTCTGGCGCTTTTCGCCAACACGCCAAGATTGAAGGGCACCCAGATGGAGGGCAACACGAGAGATGAAGAGAAGGACATCACGATAAAAGACCCTCGCCAGTTGATGAGAAGGAGTACCGGCGAAGCATCTGTCACGCTTACCTTCACGGGCAGCAACGGTGTGCATTACGAAGCTACTTGGTCGGTGGCTCGCGCAAGGAGAAAAGCGAATGGGAATCTTCAGCCCAAGACATGGCAACTGAAAAACCTTGACCAGGATTACATTTTCTCGAAAGATGCGGAAATCGTCGCTGAGATCAAAGCGGCCATCGGACTCGATTTCAACCAGTTTTGTCGTACCACATTGCTGGCGCAGGGTGAGTTCACTCGTTTCCTGAACAGCAGTGATGCAGACAAGGCGGAGATTCTGGAGAAGATCACGGGCGTGGACATCTATTCGAAGTTGGGAAAGAAGGTGTACGAATTGACGGGCGACAAGGAGAAAGATTGGAAAGAGGCGAAGCGGTTGCTGGATGGAACAACCACCATGTCGGATGCGGAAGTGGCGGAAAAAAAACAGAAGATTGAGGAATTTGAGACGCAATACAAGGCCGTCAAAACGGCTAACGATGAGGATAAGGGGAAGTTGGAGTGGATCAAGGCAGATGCGGCATTTGCCGAGGAATTGGATAAAGTCACGGTAGAGCATCAGCAGGCCCTGGCGGCGGTGGAAAGCCCCGATTTCAAAGCGAAAGAATTGTTGGTCAAGCAGTGGAACGATTCGATTGAGGCCAGAAAATGGCTGGAGGCGATGAATGAAGCGGAAAAGGACAAAACCGACCAGCAACGCAAACTTTCATCCCTAAGGTTGGATTACCTCAGCGTGCTTGGAGGTTTCGCTCATGCGGAGAATGAGATTTCCAAGATGAAAAGCGAAATGGAATCCGTGGAAATTCTTTTGGAAACTGAAAAAGACAAGGCTTCGGTCTATGGCAACACCCAAACCATCACGGGCTTTTTGTCAACGATATATGGCGGACGCACTATAATTGAAGACAACCAGCGGACCGTCAACGAGGGGAAAAAGGATTTGACGGAAAAACTGCAACCGGCTCTCCAGAAGGCGCAGGACGCTGCGAATGCGGCGAAAACTGCCTTCGACACGCGGGAATCGGAAATCAAGGAGCAGGAAAAGGCCGTGGAAGCCCTCCATCTGGGCGATTTGCGCAATCGGCGCGACAATGCGAAGGAACTGCTGCAAAACATTACGACAACGTTAGAACGAATAGATTTTTATAAAAAAGAGAAAGAACGCAGGGAGGAAACAAGAAAGGCTCTTGAAAACACGTTGGTCGAGATCGAGCAGAAAAAGGTCAAGGCTGCGCAGTTGGAGCCGCAGATTTCGTCTGCCAAGGTGAAAATGGACACCTACAAGGAGACGCTTGACAAACAGCGCGACACCATCGACAAGTTTGCCAAAACCTTGCGACAGAAGCTGAAAACGGGCGACACGTGTCCGGTTTGCCGGCAGCAAATCAAGACAGAGCTGCCCCACGAAGAAGAGTTGTCCAAACTCGTCGGCGATTTGGAGGAGGCTTTCAAAGAGGCGGAAAGTGCGTATCAGAATCTTCTGAACGAGAAAAACAAGCAGGATGCCGAGATAAAGGCTGCAATATCCTCTTACCAGTCGGCAAAGGACGCTTTCGAGAAAGACACATCGCTTGAAATGGCAAAACGGAAAGTTGTTGGCGGCTGTAAACAGTGCGGAATCGAAAAGATAGAGGAAACTACGCCCGACAAGTTGGATTCTCTCCAAAAACAGACGGAACAGGAAGTAGCGGACCTGGACAAAAAGATTTCCGAGGGCGAGGGAAAAGACGAAGCCGTTCGGAAACAGCGGGAAGAATTGGAGACGATGCGCAAGAGTCTGGACACGCTGAAAGGTGCAGAGCAGAAGGCCTTGCAGGCGGTCAATGAGCGCAAAAGCAAGATTGCCACGGCCATGAAAATTGTCGAAATGAAGAAGGAAGAGGTTTCCGCCGCGGAGGAGGATGCCGCTAAGTGCATCACCGGTCAATGGGACTGCGACTGGCGGGAGAACCCCAAGGCGTTTGCTGGCGAACTGAATAGTAAAGCGGAGGCCTATCAGGATAATGTTAAGCGGAAACAGACGATCGAGAACCAACTCTCCAGGTTAACCGATGACGGCGATAAGGTGAAGGAGGTCATAGCGGACATCCGGCAGCTGATGCCGGAATGGGAAGCCCTGGAAGCGACGAACATAGCATCGCTGCCCGATATTCTGCGGAAAGCCAACGGCGTGAAGAGTGCAACCTCCACGGCACTTGTGCAGCTGGAAAAAGCGGAGACGGAATTTGGGGCTAATAGTCAGAATTTGAAAGACTTTTTGGCCGGTCATGCGGAAATCAGCAGGGAAAGGCTGACCGAACTGAACGGTTATTCCCAGCAAAGTGTCAACGGCCTCAATTCGTCGCTTAATGCTGAAAGAAACAACGTGTTGACCAAGAAAACACTGCTGGACGACGTCCTCAGAAGACAGAAGGAACACAAACAGGGAAAACCGGATTTCAAGGAGGAAGAAACGACCGAGACATTGGAAGCGCGTATCGAAGGTGTTGACAGAATGCTCGATGACATTTTGTCGAAGAAGTCGGAGGTTTCCTAAGAATTGAAGTTAGACGAGGAGAAAAGGGAACAACGTGGTCAACTCGTTGAGGATGAGAAAAAGAAAGAATCCGACTACCAGAAATGGTCGCGCTTGAACCAGCTTTTCGGGGACGCCACGGGCAGCAAATTCCGGAAAATCGCCCAGAGTTACGTGCTGGACAGCCTGATTCATTCGGCAAACAGCTACATGAAGACGCTGACGGACCGTTACACGCTGAAGGTCGCGCCGGGCACTTTCGTCATTTCCATCGAAGACGCCTACCAAGGCTACGTGAGCCGGGCGGCGAGCACGATTTCCGGCGGAGAAAGTTTCCTCGTGTCGCTGTCGTTGGCACTGGCGCTCAGCGATATAGGCCAGCAGTTGGCGGTGGACACGCTCTTCATCGACGAAGGTTTCGGCACGCTTAGCGGCGAACCGCTGCAGAACGCCATCAACACGTTGCGGTCGCTTCACACCGTGTCGGGCCGCCATGTGGGAATCATCAGCCATGTGGAGGAACTTCAGGAAAAGATTCCCGTGCAGATTCAGGTGATACAGGAAGGGAACAACTCCAGCAGCGAAGTGCGGGTGGAGTCGTTGGATTCGTGAGCGGGGGAGAGCAGCTGTCCGCCAGAATCCTGACACATAGCATATTCCCTGCGCATAATTTTTTTCGTCGTCCGCTCCCGAGATTCGCCGAATTTTGTTACTTTTGCCGCTTGTTTTAGATAGAAAAAGAATAAGGGTATATGACATTGATCAAGTCCATTTCCGGAATCCGGGGAACCATCGGGGGAACTGTCGGCGAGAACCTTACACCCGTCGATATTGTAAAATTTACAACAGCTTTTGCCACTTTCCTGCTTGAAAGGAAGGAACCGACTGCGTCCTCGCAGTCGGATGATAACGATCTGCGAGACGCAGACCACTCCAAAATGCGCATGGTCGTGGGCCGCGACGCCCGCATCTCCGGCGACATTGTGAACCGTTTGGTCTGCAGCACGTTGCAGAGCATGGGCATCGAGGTGATCGACCTCGGTCTCTCCACCACGCCGACCACGGAGATGGCGGTCATCCAGCAACACGCCGACGGCGGCATCATCATCACCGCCAGCCACAACCCGATGCAGTGGAACGCGCTGAAACTGCTCAACAGCACCGGCGAGTTCGTCTCCGGCGAGGAGGCCAAACGCATCGTGGAACTCACGGAATCGGATGAATTAAGCTATGTGACCGTCGATAGATTGGGAAGTTACACGCTGTACGAAAACGCCATCAAAGACCATGTGGACGCCATTCTGAACCTTCCGTTGGTGGACAAGAACGCCATCACGAAGGCCAATTTCAAGGTGATTTTGGACACGGTGAACTCAACGGGCGCGTTGGCGTTGCCCGTGCTTTTGAAGGCGCTGGGCGTCAACAATGTGACGGTGCTCAACGGAGAGATGAACGGTGTGTTCGCCCACAATCCCGAGCCGATTCCCGAGAACCTCGCGGGCATCTGCAACGCCATGAACCGCTCCAACTACGATGTCGGATTCGTGGTCGATCCCGACGTCGACCGGCTGGCCATCGTGACGGAGAACGGCACGCTGTTCAACGAGGAATACACGTTGGTGGCCGTCTCCGACTATGTGCTGCAGCACACGCCCGGCAACACCGTCTCCAACCTCTCCTCCTCCCGTGCGTTGAAGGATGTAACAGACAAGTACGGAATGACCTACACGCCGTCGGCCGTCGGCGAGGTCAACGTGGTGGAGATGATGAAGAAGACCAATGCCGTGATTGGCGGCGAGGGCAACGGCGGCGTCATCTATCCCGAGCTGCACTACGGCCGCGACGCGCTCGTGGGCATCGCCCTCTTCCTCACCTACATGGCCAAATCGGGCAAAAAGTGCGGACAAATCCGTGCGCAGTACCCCGACTACTTCATCGTGAAGAAAAAGACCGAATTGTCCAACGAAGTGGATATCAAGGCGTTGCTGGGCAAGATTGCCGAGAAATACGCCAGCTACCAGGTCAACCGCGTGGACGGTGTGCGCATCGACTTCAACGACAGCTGGGTGCACGTTCGCAGCTCCAACACCGAGCCCATCATCCGCATCTACGCCGAAGCCCTCTCCGAGTCTGTCGCCGACAACATCGCCAACAAACTGATGTCCGACATCCGAGAGCTGATGAGTTAAGAGTTTAGAATTAAGAATTAAGAATTAAGAATTAAGAATTAAGAATTAAGAATTAAGAATTAAGAATTAAGAATTAAGAATTAAGAATTAAGAATTAAGAATGGGGAGATTAAACCCTCACATTATTACATAATCCAAGAGGGCTGCAGGCCCGACACGTGTCAACCCAGGGTGAGCTTTAGCGAGCCCTGGGCCATAGCCAGAGGCCAGCGAGCCCTGGGCCATAGACAGGGCCAGAGGCAGCGAGCCCTGGTCCATAGCCAGGGCCAGAGGCTAGCGAGCCCTGGGCCATAGCCAGGGCCATAGGCTAGCGAGCCCTGGGCCATAGCCAGAGCCGGGACAGGCATAGCGGCCGATATCGAACCTCGTGCCAAACAACGACGAACAAACAACGAATATACAAATGACAAAACGAACACATATCCAGACAATCACCGTGCTGCTGGCCCTGGTCTTAGGGACGGCGGGGACGGTGTGCGCGCAGAATGAGACGGTCCAGTACGGGAAGGAGAATCTGGCGCGGGATTACTGCACGGGCTACACCATCACCGTTAACACCGGGAAGCAGAACAACCCCACCCTGTATCTATATTCTGCGCAGTTTGGCGGATGGAAGTTCGTGGACAGCGCCGTGGTGGAAAACGGAACCGCTGTGTTCACGGCGAAAACCGCTGCCAAATCCAATAAAGAGGCTTCATCGCTGATTCCAAAGGGATTCTACAAAGTTGTTGCCCGAAACGTATATACGTTGCTTCGGGATGAACCCGACTCGGATGTGGAGATGAGTCTGGATTTTGATGACGGGAAAAAGTCCGACAAACCGAAACGGTATGATACGTTTGCCGTCGAGTATTCCACTTCGCTGATTTTGAACCAACAGACCTCCATCAAGTTGTCGCTGGACCTTTCCCGGGACGAATATGAGGCTTTTGATGTGCGGAATTCGGAAGAAAACCAAGTGTTCTTTTCCACGATGCGGATGATAAACAGAGACATGGGGTTTAGCAGTTATCAGGATTTGGATGGCGAGATATACTCCACAATGCCGAAATCCCTCTTTGCACAGGCCTTCCATCTGGACACTGAGATTTTCCAGGCGATAGTCGCTGCTGATTTCGACTACTCGAAAATAAGCAAGTCGGATTATCACAGGATTCTCTCTATAGTGGATTTCACTGACGGGCGGCTTTGTCATTCTGTCTCCTCGTTTTTCTATTTCGCGCATAAGTATTTGACCTCCGACAGTCTGGAATCCGTCGATGAGGTTATCACCGAAGTGGATACCATCCTTACGCGTGCGGCGCGCGGCGGGCGCTACCAGTGCGGGCAGTACGCGCAGTGGCTTTACAACATCTTCGACATGACCGGTGACCCGTACTATGAGCCGGTGATGCTGCACATTTACGACACCTACGACCGCGGCTGGATTCCTGAGGATCAGGAGCGGCGCATCAAGCGTAAAATGGATGTCGTCCGCAAGATCGCTCCGGGCGCGCTTATCCCCGAGCTCACCGCCTACGACATCGACGGCAAACAGCACTCCACCAACGAGATACAGACGAAATACACGATCCTCTGGTTCTGGGATCCCGACTGCGACCATTGTCAGGAGGAGACCCCGATTCTGCACGACCTTTACCGGAAACGTGCCGACGAACTGAATTTCGAGGTTTTTGCCGTGGAAGTCAACGACGACTATCCCCGTTGGAAAGCCTTCTCCGAGATGAACGATCTCGGCGACTGGATCAACCTGAGCACCTCCATGGGCGAAACCAGCGTTGACTACATCGAATATTTCGACATCGTCACCACGCCGGTGATTCTGTTGATAGATAATGAAAAAAATCATGCAATAATTGCCCGGCAAGTTACGTTAGATGAAATTGTCCGCGCAATGGAACGATAACCGAATAACCGAATAACCCAAAATAATATGAAAAAAACGTTTATTCTTCTGTTGTTATCTGCTTTCTTTATAAGCATATCCGGCGTTTCCGCCCAGAACAACACGCCGAAGAATCTGCAGAAGTCGAAGAACAATCCGGCCAATTACCGTGACAAAGACGGTCACGAGCTGGTTTTCAACATCAAGAACTCGAAGGATGCGCTGGTCTATCTGGTGATCCATTATAACGACAAGCTGATCCTCAAGGACTCCGCGACGCCAGTCGCGAAGGAGAAGTTCGTTTTCAAAGGCACTGACCGTTATGACGACGGCATGTACTCTTTGGTTTCGGGGAGCAAGAGGTTGTACTTGAACTTCATTCTCGACAACAACCAGCATTTCACCTACAATCTGGACACCACGGCGAATGTGAATAATTTCTCGGTGGAGGGCTCGCCTGAGAATGCCGAGATGTTGCGTTTCCAGAAGAAGACCGCCCAGGCTTCCGTGAACGCCAGCGAATGGGCCAAGAAACGCAAGGAGTTCGAAGACGCCGGCAACACCGACAGCGCGGAGGTGTATAAGGAGAAGTTGAACAACATCAACAAGGAGATGATGGAGTTCATCGACGACCTGATCGCCAAAAATCCGGATTTCCTGTTCTCCAAGATGCAGAAATCGTACAAGAACATTGACGTTCCCGAGTACAAAAAAGAGGACGGCGAGCCCGACTACATGAAGCAGGCCGCTTACTACCGTCTGCACTATTGGGACAATGTCGATCTGGCCGACCATCGCTTCATCTACATCCCCTCCTTCGACCCGAAGATGAAGGACTACTTCCTGAAGGTGCTTTACCACCAGGAGACCGACACCATCAACAAGTACATCGACATTTTCCTGAAGAAGACCGAGGCGGACACGTTCATGTACCATTATTGCTGCGACTGGCTCTCTTACCAGTTCGAAACGAGCAAGGTTATCGGTCATGACGCGGTCTTTTACCACATTGCCATGACGAACCAAATGGCCGGAAAGTGCTACTGGCTCGACGAAGACATTCTGTCCAAGTACCAGAAGCGCACCACGCGTCTCGCGCCCATCCTCATCGGCAAGGTCGCGCCGGAGCTCATCATCCCCGACACCACGCTGAGCGAGGACATGCGCACGTGGCATTCTTCATACCGCATGAGCAAACCGTACACGATTCTCTGGTTTTACGACCCCGACTGCCCGACATGTAAGAAGGAGTCCAAGAACCTGCGGACGGTGTATGACTCGTTGGAGGCCATCGGCAAGCGCAACTTCGACGTCTATGCCATCGCCAACGACGCCGACATCGACCGTTGGAAAAAGTACGTGAAGGAGAACAACTACCCGTGGCTCAATGTGGGCGGCAACAAGGGCAATCTCGACTACCTCGAGTATTTCAACATCTACGAGATGGGCAATCCCGCGATGTTCATCCTCAACAACCGTCACGAAATCATTCTCAACAAACGCATCGACATGCACAGTATTCCGCAGTTCTTGGAAGAATATGAGAAAATTGAGGAGATGAAAAAGAAAGGGGAGTGAGACTTGAGACTTAAGACTTAAGACTTAAGACTTGAGATGCGTAAAAGGCTATGAAAAGAGTCTAAAGTCTTACGTCTTATAACGAAACTCCACAAAAGAGCATTTCCCCAAACAAGAAGCAATAAATAACAAATAAATCGACAATAATATGAAAGACATTTTCGAAAGAATTAAAGAGTCATCCGGTGGCCCGATCGGGCAATACCGCGAAAAGATAGATGGTTATTTCGCATTCCCGAAGTTGGAAGGCGAACTGGGACCGCACATGCGTTTCAACGGCAAGGATGTGCTTTGCTGGAGTATCAACAACTACCTCGGGCTGGCCAACCACCCGGAGGTTCGCAAGGCCGACGCAGAAGGTGCCGCCCGCTGGGGTATGGCCTATCCGATGGGCAGCCGTATGATGACCGGCCAGACCGCCCTTCATGAACAACTGGAGCGGGAATTGGCTGAATTCGAGCACAAAGAGGCTGCTTTCGAGTTCAATTTCGGCTATCAGGGCATTATGTCCACCATTGACTCCCTTGTGTGCAGACACGATGTCATCGTGTATGACGCCGAAGCCCATGCCTGTCTTCGGGATGGTATCCGCATGCACGTCGGCAAAAGTTACAAGTTCCGCCACAATGACATCGTTGACTGCGAGCGCGTGCTCAGCAACGCCTGCAAGCTTGCGGAAGAGCAGAAGGGCGGTGTGTTGTTGATTACCGAGGGCGTGTTCGGCATGACCGGTGCACTCGGCATCCTGGACCAGATCGCGGCGCTTAAGAAAAAATACCCGTTCCGCATCCTCATCGACGACGCCCACGGCTTCGGAGCGATGGGCCCTCATGGTAGAGGTACCTCCGAGCATTTCGGCGTGATGGATGATATCGATGTCTATATCGGCGCGTATGCAAAGTCTATGGCCACCATCGGCGGCTTCGTGGCTTCCGAGAAAGGCGTCATCAATTTCCTGCGTTACAACATGCGTTCCCAGATGTATGCCAAGTCGCTCCCGATGCCCATTGTGGTCGGCTGCTTGAAACGTCTTGAGATCATCCGCAGCGAGGAAGGCGACCGTCTGAGAGCCCAACTGTGGAAAATCACCCGCGCTTTGCAGAAAGGTTTCCGCGACCTCGGCTATGAGATCGGACCCGCTGAGGCGTGCGTCACCCCTGTGCATCTCTATTGCGGTGTCGATCAGGCCGCCAACATCGCCGTTGACCTTCGCGAGAACTACAACATCTTCTGCTCCATCGTCACGTACCCCGTCATTCCTCCCGGAATGCTCATCTTCCGTATCATCCCCACCGCTGCCCACAGCATGGAGGACGTGAACTACACGCTGAATGCCTTCCGCGACATCAAGGAACGTCTTGCCCGTGGCGAATACGACAAACCCATGCCGGACATGGCGCTGATCAAGTAGGGACGCGTATCGCCCACGTCCGCAAACGAACAGGGACGTATCGCATACGTCAGCAAAAGGCCTGGAGTGAGATAGACTCCGGGCTTTTTTCTTTGAGGAGAAAAAGGAAAGCGATGGATTAGAGCAAAGTAAGACTGGTCAATCCGCCTTTGTTGCCCATCACGAACAACTCCGTATTGCCGTCTTTGGTCAGCAATTCCACATACAGCGGCTGGTTCAGGGTGAAGCGTTGGCACAGGAATCGGTCGCCAGACTTCAGTTTGGCATTATCTGACGTTATGACTTCAAACAGACTGTTACCCAGATGCTTGAGAAGACAGCATCGGTTGGGATTCCAGCAAATGTTCACTTGTTTCCCGGCATCCAAATCTTTGGAATAGAGTGATGGCGACACCACGCGATGCGACGATTGCACGCCCTCCACCTCGCAGTAGTCTGACACGAAGGTCTCCCAGTCGGGGAAACCGGTGAAGCGGGCAAGGATGTCGAGGGTGCTTGGGCGCACCGAGGCATAGCCATCTACATATCCCCATAGCCGTTTCAGCGTTGAGACACTGAGGTTCTCTTTCAGTCGTCCCTGTATTTCTCCCGACAGGAAGATAAAGTCGTTGGAGGTGGCGATGGTATGATCCGCCGACTCCTCCACGAGTTGGCGTAGCAGGGTGATATATTGCGGATTCACGGGCATGGTTTTAAAAATTTTCGACCGCAAAAATAGCAAACATTCGGATATGCGGGGAAGGTTCTTATTCGGTTCTTTTTGCTGTTGGATTTATTATTTGGGAACATCTTGTACGAGGCGGACACTCATTCCGTAAAGTCGATAAGTGTAGCTTTTGGGATCCACGCCTACTTCGCTAAACGCCCAGTCGTATGCACAAGCGTTGTTATAAGCGGTTGAACACCAGTAATGTCCAGTCCCAGGAATCCATTCCAAACCACCTCGAGCACCCGCCTCGGGAAGGAACACGGCACCGGCATCTTCCATCTTTTTCCATTGTGACACACTATAGTTGATCGTGTATTTTGCCGTGTCAATGTTGATTTTTTCCGGCAAAGCGATGTCGTCGGGATGTTGGTATTGGTCTGGAAAAAGAACAAGGCCTAGCACACCGTTCACAATGGCTTTGACAAAACGTGCGTTTGGAATGCCTTTCACCGTCGAGGCGTTCCTTGTCTGGCACAAATAGACAGCTTCGTCTTTTGTCAGCGTACGCCATCGTCCGGGCATGTTTCCTCCGTTGGATATGGCGTTATAGATACCCCAGTCAGCGAAAGCGAAAGAGTCGGTGAGAGAATTTTCCCATTTGCCGCCAGGATAGTACCCTATGTTCTCAATAGCCCACGAATAGGGCTCATAACTCACCGTACCGCTGTTCCAACCGCTCGTTCCGAAGCCGAAATGGTCGATCCAGTCTTCATAATGGGGGGAAATGTTGGCATTTGACATCCCAATGAAGTCATACTGGTTTTCAGCGAAACGCCACGTGCCTTGGGCAATGCCATCGGCGGTGCGATGCTTGCCGGCGGCGCTATATTGAAGGTTGCCTTGCGAGAAGCGCACTTGTTTGTCCGGAGCCACGGAGAACACGCCATTTAATGCGCCCGCCAACGGTGAAGAGTCGTCAACGGCATGGCGTATCCTATATTCTTCTATTTTGTTGGATATAAATGAGATAGGATGAAGAAACGCACATAACAGTCCAATCAAGATCAATGCCGCCCCTGCAATGAAAGGCATAGATTTGCGTTTGCGATCTGTTTTTTCAATATTGTGAAGGACATCTTCAGCAAGCGGGTATCGTTTTTCTTTCTGAGGTTGGAGACATTTGCGCACCACATTGCCGTAGCGTGTAGGAAACAGTTGCTTCAGAATCAGTCCGAAGGCGTAGAGGTCGGTGCGGTTATCAATCTCGCCGTTGCTTAATTGTTCCGGGGCGGCGTACGATTGGGTGTAGGCGGGCTCCTTGAGGATGGTGAACGAACGGCTATCGGCAAAGCCGAAGTCGATGATTTTCACGTGGTTTCCATCGTTTGTAATCAGAATATTGGAGGGCTTCAGATCTTGGTGCACGACTTGTTTCCGGTGATAATAGGCCATTGCCTCAAGCAGTTCCTTCACGATTTGCCGCCGTACCGTTTCCGATGGGTTCTTCTGCAAGAACTCGTCTAACGTACATCCGTCCACGTATTCCATTACGATGCAGTCGCCGACCTCAAGGTCCTGCTCGATGATGAGGGCGCGAACGATGTTGGGATGGGTCAGATTCACCATCAGGGAAAACTCTTTAGAAATCATCGCCGTGTATTGCGGGTCGGCGGCGTACTTCGGTTTGAGGCCTTTCAGTATGTACTTTTGGCCATATCGTTGTGCACAGAACAGGCGGGAGTAGCCGTTGGAGGGCAGCTCCATATAATCGGTGAAGCGGTTGGAAACGTTCACGTTCTGCGCCGAGACCGGTCCTGAAGAGGATATGTCGTTGTTGAATTTCATTCCGTGGTAAAAGGCTTTATTCAATCCATGTTCTGCAAATACTCCGACAGATAGGGTACTGCAAACATTCTTATATTCTTCTTTATTCTCTTTTATTCTTTTTTATTCTTTTTCGGATGCAAAAGTACACATTTTTTGTCTCCTTTTGCAGATAGAAGATTATGTGTTTTCTAACGTGCTTTTTTTCCGCCACAACATCCTATCCGATTATTTTTCTTATCTCTTTGCAAGTTCGAAACCTGGAAAATTTCAAATGCAATGCCGAGAGGAAGCCGAAGATGCTTGCGGTTTATAGCCGTGAGCTTTCTTTGTTTGGCATTGCAGGTTTTTCCAGGACCTCGAACTCGAAACAATGAAGTTCGCGGTTTTTTTATGCCCTTTCCGGAAGAAGGAAAATGAGGCTGCAAAAGAACCTAAAAAGAACCTAACTGCGTGAGGGAAAGCGATGTACTTTTGCGGTGTGGAAAAATTATTAGCTTAGACATAAATAATTAAAGACTTAACGATATGTACAACGAAGAATTAGAAAACCTAATTGATGCCGTCTTGGTGGATGGTGAGCTTACCGAAAAAGAGAAGCAAATTCTCTTCAAAAAAGCGCAAAGTTATGGAATTGACCTTGATGAGTTTGAAATGGTGTTGAATGCCAGACTGGTAAAACTTAAAAAAAAATTGAATACAGAACCAGTTGCCCCTAAGTCCAGCAAGTTAGGTGATGTGAAAAAATGTCCTGCATGTGGAGCTATCGTTGGCGCGTTTAAAACAACATGTCCAGAATGTGACTATGAATTTAGGGATGTTGAAGTAAATAGGTCTATCACAGAGTTGACGAATCGCATAAATGCGGTTTATGAAGAATGTGATTTAAAAGAAAAGAATGGTGGTTATAAAATCAAGGGGTTGGAGCGTATTAGAGATACCTCATCCGAATCAGAAAGAAAAGAAGCTGACATAGCAAAAAAACTAAACAATGTGATTTCCAATTTTCCTGTGCCCAATAGTAGGGAGGATATTATCGAACTACTTCAATTTATTCAGCCAAAAGTTCAAGTTGGATTTTCTTCTGACAAGAATGCTGCTGCATGGCAATATAAATATATTGAAATTATCAATCGTGCTAAAATATCCTATGCGAAAGACACAAATATGATGTCTCAGATAGCATATTATGAAGAAGCATCTAAGCAATCGATATTTTCAAAACTCGTGACCAAGTTCAATTCTTTATCAAGCCAAGGGAAAATGCTAATGATAGGAATACCTTTGTTTATCTTTCTGATGATTATTGTGGGGATTATGGCTGCGTTGGAGGACAAGAAGCCTAAAAGAGATGAATCGCAAATAAATGTTGAAACAACGGATTCCATACCACAAGACACTATTCATTTGTCTGATGCCATTGATGAAGTCTCTAATACCATCAAGGAGTCAATTGACGAAGCAAAAAGCAAAATAATAATAAAATAATTATGGGATTGTTCAGCAACAAAAAAGAGGGCGGATTGATGGATGTCATCCGCTGCGACGAACAAGAGTATTTGATTTGGAAATGGCGTCCTGTAGGACAGGATGTTAACAGCACCAAGAAAGAAAATTCCATCCGCTATGGGAGCAGCCTGCGTGTAAAAGACGGGGAAGTGGCCGTTTTTGTGTATAAGCAAAACAACGGCACGATGGAGGATTTCGTCGTAGGACCGTACGACGACACAATAAAAACAGCCAACTTTCCTGTGCTAACCAGTATTGTGGGACTGGCTTTTGGAGGTGCCTCGCCGTTCCAAGCCGAAGTTTATTACATCAACCTTTCAGGCGTTGTACAAATAAAATTCGGAGTACCCTACTTCGATGTGTTTGATCCTCGTTTTTTGGATTATGCCGTGCCCATGTCCGTCCGTGGCACTGTTACATTCAACATTACTGACTACAAGGCTTTTATCAAATTGCACCGTCTCATAAATTTTGACCTTGAGGATTTTAAAAAGCAGGTGAAGGATGCCGTGATTCGATATGTAAAGGGAGTTGTAACAAACATTCCGCAAGACAACGGCATTCCAGTGTTGCAAATGGAAAGAAAAATTCTGGAGGTGAATGATATAGTGACCCAATTTTTGAAGTCGAGACTTGAATCTGACTTTGGTGTGAATATGAAAGCCATTGATATTTCTGCCATTGAGCCAGACAAAGAGAGCGATGGATATAGTGAGCTCCGAAAGATTACTGCCGAACAACAAATGAAAACTATAGAAATGCAGTCGGAGGTTAATCTGAAGAATTTGCAGGACTCGCAACGTATCAATGCCAAGAACATGGAAGAGACCTTGCGCATTCAGCGCGAAGAAGCTCAGCGGGCACAGAAGCTGCAATCCGAGCAAACTTTCATCGGTGCACATTCTATCAACCAGCAGACCGAGGTGCTTAAGCAGGCGGCCAACAATCTCGGTCAAATGGGTTCTATGGATTTGGGCAACGGCAACAACGGAGGTGGTGGCATGAACCCAGCCGCCATGATGACGGGCATGGCCATGGGAGGTGCCATGGGTGGACAAATGGCCGGCATGATGAACAATATGGGGCAGCAGATGCAGCAGGCCATGCAGCAGCAATCGCCACAACAACAGCAAATGACCCCACCACCGATGCCAGGTGCGGCCAATATTCTTTATATGGTATCAGTCAACGGGCAGCAGTTCGGTCCGTTCAATATGCAGCAGTTGCAACAGATGGTGCAGAACGGGCAGTTGACTGTCCAAACCTACGTGTGGAAGCAGGGAATGGCCAACTGGGAACTGGCTGGCAACGTGCAAGAATTAGCCTCTTTGTTTGGTGCCGTTCCTCCACCGATGCCGCCCGCGCCGCCAACTCCTCCTATGCCGTAAATAATCAAATACTAAAAATATGGAAAACAGTTTCTTTTCAATTGACAGACTAATTGAGTTTGGAATGGGCATAGCTGTTGCCCAGCAGATGGTTCGCATGATGAACGAAAGCATGCAAAACATGTACGTTCCGGGAACCATGAATCCAATGCAACCCTCTCCGAGCAGCATCTATTATGTGATTATGGATGGCCAGCAGTCGGGTCCCTATACGGAAAGCGAACTGGCCCGCCTGATTGGGCAGAAAAAAGTAACCAAAGACACCTACATCTGGAAACCAGGCATGACAGACTGGCAGACCGCTGAAAGACTCCCCGATGTGTTGCGTTTGGTAGCCTTAACCCCTGTTCCATTCAACAAATAATGTAATGTTATGAAAGTAAATACCCTATACAGTATCATTGCTGTTGCTATTGCTGCTTTGATAGCATACGGCATCTATTCCTTTTGCCGTAGCGAGAACGAGGTTATTTTGGCTATTGGCAGTTTCCTGTTCATTGGCTTCCCGTTGTTCTTGGCAATGGGCGTTAGCAGTCTTGCCAAACGAAGTTCCGCCAATATGAAAATGCTGGCGGTGGTTTTCTTTCTTATTGCGCTGGTGGTCAATATTTTGTTTGCCTGCCTTTCGCACTTCTCAATCCCGTTATACATCATTACCAACGGTATTACAGCCTTAATATTCTTTCTGATTTATCATAGTATTTATTCTACAAAACAATAATGGAAACGAGAAAGCCGATTCGCGTGAAAGGAGGTAGGCGATTCATTAAAAAAAAAACAATTATGGCAGACAATGACAATGCGCTGTACGATGTGCAATTAGAAAAACTGATAGATTTGGCTTTGATGGACGGTGTTCTGACCGACAAGAAAAGACAGATCCTTCTAAAAAAAGCCATCCAATTGGGTATAGACCCTGATGAGTTTGAAATGGTGCTGGAGGCTCGGCTTTATGCAAAAAAACAAGAACTAATGGCTTCATCTCCCAAGACAACCCTCAAAAGGAAGAAAGATTATGAAGATGATGAGTATGAAGATGAGTATGAAGATGAAGATGAAGATGAGGATGAAGAGGAATATGACGATGAGGATTATGAAGAAAGCGAAGATGACGATACCGACGATAGCAATCCGAACGAGCGGGTTTTCAAAGCGTCAAGACTATCGAAAGACAACACCGTATTCCCACCCACTGTGATTTTCAACGATCAGGGGGTATTGGTGAGAATCCCTGCCCTTCTAAGGAAAACAGAGGATTTCATACCATATTCAGCCATCACCGGAGTTGGTGTCGAAACACCATTGGTCGGCTTTTCCAGAATCTATTTCAGAGGATTTGGGGCCGCCTACAATTTGAAAGGCTTCAAGAAAAGCGAGGTGCTGGAAATGAAGCGGATAATTGAACGGGGTGGAATATAAGGAGCACAGAGCATTAATACATATAAACGAAAATGCCGATTCGCGTTAAAGGAGGTAGGCGCATACATTAAAAATCTGAATAAAATGAGAAAAGCATTATCATTGTTTTTAACAATCATATTTGTTGCCGGTTTTTTGGTAGCACAAGGCCAGCAGTTGAAAACGTACCATCATTATCAAGGAAGAGAAGACTTTCCGGGACTCACTTATACTGGTTACGAAGATGAATTGGGAAATATTACGCGGCATGGTCATTTTACATATAAGAATGGGACTAAAACAACCATCTTGAATTACAAAAATGGCAAATTAGATGGTGAAGCTATTTTCCTTAATTCCAAACCTGGAATAAATTGTAAAGTAAAATATAAAGATGGTTATTGGGTTGAGATTAACTACAGGCAAGAAAAATATCAATACTATAAGTATAATGATTATATGTATGGTAAATTAACCGATGGTTCCATTGTTTTTAAATGTTCACGAACTGAACAATTCTTACCAACAGGAGAATTTGAATTAACTTTTATTGCACCATATGAGAAAACTTCAATAAAAGGAGAATTTGATGAGTTTGGTAGAGCAACAGGTAAATGGACGACTATGGAACGAATAAAAGGGAGTAATGCAAGCTATTGTAGTTTTGGTGAGATGGGGGATACAGTTTATTTTGAACAGGGGTATTGTTTGGGGAATAATGAAAAGGCAGCCAATTTGGGGCGAGAATTTCTTATTGAAAAAAAAATTACAAAACAAGAACTTTTAAACAAAGGATTCTTTTTTGACAAGGCTCCTCTTTTGGTGGATTATGAAAAGATTTATGGTGGATTTGGAAATAATCAAACAGTGGAAACTATGTTGTATGATAATCTTAAATCTTTCAAATATCACGTTTTTTGTAATATTCAAGACGTGTCAGATGTTGTAAATTACCAATCCTTTGTGTTGAGTGATTTAGATGACATTGATTTTTCAAGAGCTTTTAATGGTGGTGTTTTGCGGGGGGAACATATAAACTTTATGTCAAACGACTTATATCAAAAAATGAAAGCAGACCCCACTCAATTGATATACGATAAATATCTCGAAAAATATTATGTTGTTAAAACAGACGGCAAAACAAAGCTGTATGTGCCTTTGGATTCGGAAGAAGATTTCAATCAAATTATGACAAAGAAAAAAGAACTGGAAATGGCGAAAGAAAAGGAAAATGCTTTCATAAAGGCTACAACAGTTCTCCAAAACGAATTAGATGCAATGGTGAAAACCAATAGTTACAATGAACAATTGTATTTTTTGAATAAATTCAGGCCTGTGCTTAAATATAGTATAGAAGAAACAACTGTATCAAATTCTTTAGATAAATGTATGGTTACCGTTGTTTTGAGTACTAAAGTGAAAAACAAACAACTCGGATATTTTGAATCGTACAAAACAAATGTAATAATTAATAAAGATACCAGGGACAATTGGATAATAGATCCGAAACAATCCTTTGTTAAAAAAGAACGTGTTGACAATATTTGGGATTCTATAGCAAATATAAAGAATAATGTGGATTCATTAGATAAACAACTATTGTCATACAGTAAAGAATTCCCAACGGTTATCTCACCATACAAAAAAGAAATAATCTCCTTTAAGAATAAAGAAAGCGATTCTAAAATACAATACGAATATTATTTGAAGGCATATGATGTTCAAAAAGCGTATTTACAATTTGTAGATATGGTAAAGAAAATAGACAAAGTGTCAAATGATATAATATTGGCGGCAAAAGAAGAAAGCGACATCGTAAAGTCTTATCAAGACGTTATCAAAAACTGGAATTTGTCTGTAAACAACGATATTTTTTTGGAAGTGAAAAGGTTGGGGAATGCCGATTGTTATGACATTCAAGACAGCTGTTTGACGTTCATCGAATTACGCAAAACCATTACTCAAAACAACGCCAAGATTGCTGAATATTCTAAAACTGCTCCTACCATTGTCAAGGCATACAATACACATATGAAAGAGATTGACCTTACTTGGAATCAGGAGGCTAATAGAAACCAGACGGTTCGGGATATAATTAACACTCAAGAAGCCCTCGTGAAAGCGTTATCACAGCCCAATATTAGTGAAATCGATAAGACGATCAAGAAATCTAAAGATAAGAGCTGGGAAAATGTAAAAAAGAACATAATAAGATGATATTTTTAGCATAATCACGCTCCACATTAATATTGTTTTGAAACAAACAATTATTGATATGACAAATTCTTCAAAATTAAAAAAATTGATAGATCAATACAGGCAAGAGTATATGCTGACTTTTTGTGTCTCGCCAAAAAAATATACGGCATGTCATTTGAAAGATCCTAAAGGATGTAAACAATTGGAGGACTGTGTTCGAATGGGAAAAAATCATCACCATAAAAGGATGACAGAAAGTACTATACAGCAAACTATTACAGCCTTGAAGAACTCTAACTTGCTTAAACAAAGGTTTCTGAATTTCGAAGATTTATTCGATTATGTGAATAATTGCATTCGGGGAATAGTCGGCATTGGGCAATTAGCCGTTTATGATATATCTGTGCGTATAGGGAAATACCTCTGCTCTCCGTCCATAGAACCGAGAGATTATGTTTATCTTCAGCAAGGTGCCTTGGACGGTGCTAATAAACTTTTGGGTGCTAATCCCAAGATGAAGGAATGTCGTTACCCTATAACTATTTTCCCTGCAGAACTTCAGAAACTAGGAAGTTTTCACATTGAGAATTTTCTATGCGTCATGAAAAATATGCTGTGATTTAATGTGATACAATTATTATTTTCTCCTCCATCACCTTCTACGCCTACGGGCGCGAGATCCGCGTCCACGGCTTCCTCCAGCGCGAGGTGCGCGAGATGAAACAGCTGGTGGAGGAGAGGTGAAATTATAAGGAATACGGATACCTTTAGATAGAACATTATTTTTCTTGCCATATTCATTCGGAATTTATTGTATTTTTGCGGCCGCGAATCCATCATTCGCTTTGTCAAGAAAATAAATGCTTTCTTATGGAGAATAAATACAAATTGGTCTGCACACAGTGCGGCGAAACAATTCCCGACTTTGCCACTTGGTTTTCGCAGGACCAACAGTGCAAGTGCGGCTGCAAACGCGCCGATGTCGTCTATTCGGCTGATTATCACAAGATCAAGGAGCTGACGAAACCGGAGCACCATCCCGCCAATTTCTATCACTATTTCGACTTTTTGCCCGTCATGGACAGAAAGAACATCGTCACCTTCGGCGAGGGCGCCATCCCGATTGAGGAGTGGGATTTCTTGGAGAAATATGCCCGGGAGAAATTCGGCGTTGATTGCAAGGTGATGATCTATCGCAACGACTTGAACGGCGGCAGCAACACTTTCAAGGACATTGCCGCCTCGTTGGCCGCTTCCCTGTTCAAGGAGAACGGCGTGAAGGAGTTTTGCGTGGCTTCCACGGGCAACACCGCCACGGCGTACGCCCGCTACTTGGCCGAAGCCGGCATCAAGTTCACGGTGTTCATGCCGCATGACGCGTGCGAGGACACGGTGAAGGCCATCCGCTCCTACGGCCAGAACGTGGTCGTGTGCGACGGCACCTACGGCGATGCCAAGAAGGAGGCCAACGACTTCCATGAGAAGAATAACGTCTTGATTTCCACCGGCAACATCGACCCGATTCGTGTCGAAGCAAAGAAGACGATGGTCTTCGAGTACCTGCGTCAGTTGGGCAAGATGCCCGACGTCTATGTGCAGGCGGTCGCCGGCGGCACGGGTCCCATCGCGCTCGACAAGGGCATCCGCGACTTGCAGACCACCTTCCCGGAGACCAAGATGCCTCGAATGCTCTTGATCCAACAGGACACCTGCGACCCGATGGTGCAAGGGTGGGAGAGTGCCGTGAAGGCCGGATTCCCGGAAGGGTACGAGAAGAACTACCCCGTCATCCCGAATCCGCAGACCATGGTTTCCATCCTCTCCGCCGGCAATCCGGGCATGTACCCGATTGTCGCGCCGATCGTACGCAAGAGCGGCGGCACGTTCCTCCGCATGAAGGAGAGCGAGTTGGCGAAGTATGGACGGATTGTCAAGGAAGAGCGCGGCATCTACTTCGGACCCGCTTCCATCGTCTGTTTCGCCGGTTTCTACAAAGCCTTGGAGGAAGGACAGATTCACGACGGCGAGACCGTGCTCTTGAACACCGGTGAGGGTGCCGACCGGGCTACATGGTTCAAGAAAATGGTGGATGAGGCGTTGTAGAGATGTGCCATGGCGCGTTTCTACGGAGTGAACGAATGCCATCAATCTAAAAAAACGGAGGCGAAACCGATCGCCTCCGTTTTTGTTATTGCCAGGAGCTTACCTTGAACTCCGGTTTCTCCTCCAACAGTGGGTACTCCACCTTGATGGTCATCTCCTCGCCCGGTTTCAAGTCGAAATAATTGTCGTAGTAGATGACCGGGTAGCCGTGTATCTCCTCGATGAATACGCCTTTCTTCAGCGTCTTGGCAGACAGGTGTATTTCTGCACACTGGTCGCCGTATTCTGTCTTGACGCTGATCGGGGTGGGGGAGAGACTCAACGCCTTGGGTTTCACGAAATAGGTCAGATAGGACACTTTTTCGGCGTTTTCGGGACGGAATGTCGCCTCCACGAAGACGGTTCCCGCGTTTTTCACGGATTTCGGCAACGCCACGACTGCAGCTTTTGCACTGCTGTTCGCCGGTGCGGAAGTCAGCGCGCCCGCCGAATTGACCAACTGCCCGTCCATCGTCTTGATGGCCCACTCAAACTGTCCTCCAACCGTATTAAACGAGTCGTTGATCAAGTACAATTCGATGGTGTCCTGCGAGATGTGGCGCGAGGCGATGGCCACATTGGCGTACAGCTGCGGCAGACGATAGTACAGCGCTTTTGGGTTGCCGGCCACGTCGATGCAGCTCCAGGAGGCCACGGGCCAGCAGTCGTTCAGCTGCCAGAAAAGCGTGCCGCTGCACTTCTCGTGCTGGATGCGGTGCGCCTCGATGGCCTGCGCGATGCCGTCGGCCTGTACCAACTGGCTGATATAGACGAACTTTTCGAGGTTATTGGTGTCCTTGAACCCGTACAGATCTTCCATGGCCTTAAGAATGATCGGCACCCCGCGACCGTGCTTCTGGTGGTTGCGCATAGACGGGGATTTCAGAACACGCTCGTTTTCAGGGATGTACTCGTTCCAAAGCGACATTTCCGGATAGGATTGGAAACCATATTCCGTCATGAAGCGTCCGGTTTTCTCCCACCAGATCTCGAACGGCAGCTCGCCCCACCAGACGCCCCAGTAGTGGCTGCAACCGTGGGTGGTACACTCGGGGTGACCCCAGCCGTAAGTCGGCGAGGAGTGCACATAGTTGGGGTTGTGCATGTTTTCCATGCAGATTTTCGGCAGCATCTTCTCGAAAAGTTGCTCGTAATCCTCATACATCTGCGAAAATTGCTGGTCGGTGTAGCCTAACGCATCTTTCCATCCCCAGTCCTCGAGTCCGTTGTGTACCTCGTTGTTGCCGCACCACGTGGCGATGCAGGCATGGTGGCGCAACCTCTTCACCTGCTCTTCGGCCTCGATCTTCACATTGTCCATAAAAGCTTGGTCGCCAGGGTAGATGTTGCAGGCAAACATGAAGTCCTGCCACACCAAGATGCCCATTTGGTCGCAATAGTCGTAAAAAGCATTTCGCTCGTAAAGACCGCCGCCCCAGACGCGCAACATATTTATTTTCGCCCATTTGGCATTCGTGAGAAGTTCATAATAACGGTCAAGTCCCTCATAGCCGCTGCGGGCGAGCACGCCGGGGTACGACGATGCCGGAATCCAGTCGGCGCCGCGCATGAAGAGCGGCTTGCCGTTGACGACGAACTGGAACGACTCGCCGATGCTGTCGCGCTTCTGGACGAGCTCCACCGTGCGCAAACCGTGAGAATGCACGATGGTGTTGGGCATCACTTCCGTATTAAGATTGAAATAGTAAAGGTGAGCCTCCCCGGCCCCGTTTGGCCACCAAAGCTTCGGATTCTCGATGGTCACGGGGATGACCACCTTGTTGTCGCCTTTGTGCAGTTTCGCCTTGTACTGGATTTCCTGCCTGTAGCCGTCCCCGTCGTAGATGTTCAGCATCAGCGTACTGGTCAGCTTTTTGTCTGCCTGGATTTCCACTTCCACCTCGGCAATCCACGGTCGGTTGGAATCCTGAGAAGGCTCGGTGTCCTTGACGTAAAAGTCGTTGATTTTCATGTCATCCCAGGACTCAATATAGACGTGGTTCCAGATGCCGCAGGTGTTGAGCTTCGGGCCCCAGTCCCAGCCGCTCTCGTACTGCGCCTTGCGGGTGAAGACGCGGTTGTCGGGGAGCTTGTAGGGCAGTTTTGATGCCGCTACGCTGTCAAACGGTCCGGTCGGCAGAAATTTGACAATCAGTTCGTTGTCGCTCTCTTTCAGATTGTCGGGCAGCGGAAACCGCCACATCCGGAACATGTTGTTGGTCAAGGAGTCACCGGTCGTAGCCACCAACCGCTGACCGTTGATATAGACCTCGGCATAAGTGTCCAACCCTTCGAAGACCAATTCGTTGTGTACGAAAGACTTGCCGTTTCCGCAGTCTTTGTCGAAGAGGAGGCGGTACTCCCACACACTGTCGGCGACCCACTGCACTTTCGATTCGTTGTCGCCGTAGAACGGGTCCGGAATGAGTTTGTTGGCCAGCAGGTCGTCGTGGATGTTGCCCGGGACTGTGGCAGCGTACCATTTCCCGGCATAGCGGAACTGCCATTCATTATGCACGCACCCGAATTCGGAGATGAGGTAGCGTTGTACCTGACCCGTGCGGGAGTTGGTGTGGCAGCCGGCGAGGAGGACGGCGGCGAGGGTGATGATAAGGGCGGGGAGGGTGAGACGGTTCATTAGAATTAAGAATTTAGAATTAAGAATTAAGAATTTAGAATTAAGAATTAATTGTTATTTCAACCCTGTCAGGTTGATATGAAAAGTCAGGCCTTCGTTGCTGTCGTGCTGGAAAAACATCAGCATATAGATGGGCAGATAGACTAACCGGTTTTTTGTCTGAACATTATCTTGGCAGAAGACAAACGCCTTCGGGATGGAGTATTCGTCGTTATCCATAATGTTGCTCAGTGCGCGGTGCCGCTCGAAATCCTTCCCCGACTTCACCTCAAGGGGCAGCACTTCGCCCTGGTATTCCACCACGAAGTCGAGTTCACCCTGCTTTTTGCTGTTAAAATAGAACAGGTCGTGGTCGATGGCGAAACCGTGGGCGTATAGTTCCTGGGCGACGAGGTTCTCGAAGGCCGCGCCATAGTTGACATTCGTGTTGCTCAACAGACGGACTTGAATGTCGCCACCATACATGGCTGCCAGCAGCCCCACGTCGTTGAGGAACAGCTTGAAGAGGTTGCGTTGTTTGTTCAGCAACAAAGGCATCTGTGGCGTTTCCACGTTATAAGCCGGAATGGCGACGCCCGCGTCCTTAAGCCAAAGGAAACCGCTCTCATAGCGAGCTAAGCGGGCTTTCTCTTTCAACTCCTTCAGGATGAAGCGTTTGTTTTTGGCATTCAATTCCGACGGAATCAAATTATAGATTTCTTCAATTTGAAGTTTACGTCCTTTGTCATACTTCGTGATATCACGTTTGTAGGTCCGGATGATGTCTCGCTGCTCGTTGAGGACAACCCTCAAATTGTTGGTGTCCAAATATTTTTGAACTGCGGCGGGCATTCCGCCGACAATCATGTAGAGCATGACCACCTCAAGCATCTTTTGGTGGACAAACTCATCAACCGGGATTTTCTTGTCATAACACTCTTTAAGATGGCTGATTACTTCATCGCTGATTCCCAAAGCTTTGGAAAATTCTTCCAGATCAAGCGGGTACATTTCCAGTTCCCCCAGATAGCCCACTGGAACACTACGTAAATCTTTCAGTTCAACCCCTAAAAGGGAACCGCTCATGACATACCGGTAGCTTCCCTCATCCACGAGAAACTTGATGGCTGTCACGATTTCATCGCATTCCTGAATCTCATCGAAGAAAATAAGCGTTTGGCCGGGGACCAATTTCCTGCGTGTGAAAGCCGAGATGCGCATCAGCAAATCCTTTGCGCTCTGCGGACTACGGAACATTTCCACGGCATTAGGTTGCTCAATGAAATTGATTTCAACAATGTGCTCAAATAGCTCTTTGCCGATCGTCCGAATGGCAAAGGTTTTGCCAACTTGTCTTGCCCCAGTCACCAACAATGCGCGTTTGTCGTTGGAAAAAAAGTCTCTCAAAAAATGATATGCTTTTCTGTTAATCATAACACTCAGTTTCTCAGGCTGCAAAGATAATTTTTTTTTATTATCCAAGAAAAAAACTATCTATTTTTGACACTTTTCCAAGGTTGTCTGATATCATTTATGACACTTTTCCAATAATTATCCCTCACAGGTCACTCTCCGCTCCGCCTCCGCCGAGCAACCGTCGGGACTGGTAACCGTAAGCGCCACTCAATATATGAGACTCTTCCGTTATCAACTACTAACTGCTAACTACTAACTGCTAACTACTAACTGCTAACTCCTCACCGTTTCACCACCTTCCTCACCGCAACTACATTCCCTTCCGCCACGGCCTTGACAAAATAGATGCCGGGCGCTAAGGACGAGAGGTCGATTTGGGTTTGTCCGGATAAACCATCTGCGTCCGTTTGTAGGGGCGAAGGATTATTCGCCTCTACACCGTCGGTGATCCGTAGCAACCGCCCGAACGCGTCATACACATGAATTTCCAATGCCCTCGCCTGTACATTGTTCATTTGTACATTGACAACGCCGGTGGTTGGGTTAGGCCAGACGTTGACGGGGGACACCACATAATCGGAAATTCCCACGGGTTCTGTCACTTGGAGGATTTTCATCACATTCGGGGCGGCCATGTATTGGTCGTTGCCGGGCTGCGTGGCGGTAATGATGGCCAAACCGATGTTATGCATCGTCAGAATGCTGCCATTGATGGTGGCTACGCTCTCGTCGCTGCAGGTGAACTGCACGGGCAGACCGGAGGTGGCGGCAGCGGCGAGCACGACGGGATTGTCACTCAGCGGGAAGGAAAGCTCTTGCTCCCACAGGATGCTCTGCTCTTGGAGTTCGGGGGCGGTGCTCGTCACGGTGAGGATTTTAGAGACGGACGCGGCGGCGTTCCAGGTGGCGTTGCCGGGTTGCGAGGCAGTGATGATGGCATAGCCTGGAGCGTGCAACGTGAGCACGTTGCCGTTCACCGTGGCGATGTTTTCGTCGTTACTGGTGTAAGTCACGGGAAGCCCGGATGTGGCTGTGGCATTGAGTGTAAGCGTGCCGTCGGTGAGGTCGGCGGACAGCTCCTGGTTCCATGTGATGGATTGGTTAAAGGTGGTGTTCGAATGCTCGTAAGCCCCGATGTCGGCGATGTTGTTGCCGATGCGCGGGTTGCCGTCCATATCCGTGGCGGGCAAATAGGTGATGAATGCCGTGTTGGGGTCGCCGGCGTCAATCAGCGGCGAGTTGGGCAGCACGCGCCAGTCAGCGACAAGGTTCGACTGGTCCGTGGCAATGGTCGTGGCGCCTACCATAGACGAAGGTGCGACAAACAAGGGTTGCGTCAGTGAATCCAGCACGATATTGGTGCTGTCTGCGGCGAAGTCGCTGGTCGTTGACGTCTGGCTCGCGCAATAGGTATAGGGTTGCGTGTAGTTCGGGGACCATCTTAAATTGTTCACAACACTGCCGCACTTGTTGTTCCAGGCCACCGTGTTCTTGACCGTCGCCGCCTTGACTGTTCGGATGCCTCCGGTGCCGTTGGTATCGGAGGTCTGCGCGAGGTTGTTGGCCACCACACAGTTGGTCATATATAATCGTCCCACGGGATCACCGGTGTTACTGGAGGAGGTGCTTGTTCCATTGGCGTACGATGCCACACCGCCGGTCACATCGATGCCCTCGGTGGAGATGGCACTGTTGTTGGTAATCACACAGCCCAAAATATGCGTGGTGTGGGTGTAAGCACTGATGCCTCCGGCAATATAGGGCCAGCTGTTGTCCGCGCTGGCTGTGGTAGCTGTGGTATAGACGGTGTTATCAATGATGCGTGAGTTGAGGATCCTCCACTCGCATTTTGTCTTGGCATAGTCAAAATCATTGCTCTGCGTGAGGATGCCGCCAGCCTTGGCTGTCAGCCCGGAAGCAACGTTCTTCACAACGTCACAATTGTTGACAATAATATGGTTGGTTGTGGAATAAGCATACGTGTTGAACCTCATCCCGCCGAACTGACTGCCGGTGTTTTCCGCAATCACACAGTTGTCGAATTCAAACGTGGCACCATAGCTTTGGCTGCCGTTGTACATATACACACCTCCGTTGGTTGTGTTTCCATTTATCTTGCAGTTTGAAACCTGATAGGTGAAACTATAGTACGAGTTGGAATATGATATCCCCAAATACAAACCGCAGGCATTCCCCGTCATTGTGCAGTTGGAAATAGTGTAGGTGTTGTTAGCTTCGCTGTGAACACCATATTGATTGCCCCCTGTCACATAAAAACCGTCAAAATCGACGGGCCGGCAATGATAGGTGCCGTTATAGGAAAAGTAACTGTTGATTTGGACAGCGTAATTGCTGTTGTGCTGGGCATCGATGATGGAGCATGAACTGTCGGAGGCGATGCCGAAGGAGAGCGGTTGTCGCTCGTACAGGTATGCCTCTGTGCCTGCGAAGCCGCCATACACGTGCGTGCCGTTCTTGATGGTGCAGGCTGGATAGGTGCCTGCCGCCACAAACACAGAGTCGTCGTTGGGCGAGGTGATGAGCGCCATCGCCCCGTTGATGGTGGCCTTGGCGGTCGCCCACGAGAGGCCGTTGTTGCTGTCGTCCCCTTGACTTGAAACGAAATAGGTGGTCTGTGCCTCCAATAAACCGAAAAACAACATTACGGCTGTGAAAACAATGGCACATTTAAAAGCATTACTCCTCATCTTTATGAACATGTCTGTAAAAAAAATCATGAACTTCTGTTATTCGTACTTGTGGGGACTTCTATTTTTTACTTCTTCGCGCTGCCGCCGACCCTGATGCGAAGTCCGTTAAACATCAAGATAAGCGAACAACGCTGCAAAATTAAATTTTTTATCTATTCCTAGGACACAAAAAGTCCAAAAGGTTGCAGCTTGTTGGGTTTCTCCATTGTCTCGTTGCTGTCGAAAAGCTGGACGTTGCCTTGCTGTTTGTGTGTTGGTTTGATTCATCGCCCATTCCATGGAACGTCTCTACAAGGCCATCTTCCAATACAGATGGTTGAAGGCCATGACGTTGCGGTTGACAAACTGAAAGCCGAGGCGGGAGTAGATGCGCTGGCCGTTGAGGTTCTCGGGGTCGACGAGCAGGGTGAAGCGCAAGTCGGGGTGTTCCCGCTGTACCTGGGCGATACGCTCCTTCATCAGTCCGCTGCCGATGCCCCGCCGACGGAATCGGGGCAGCACAGCCAGCGTGTCGAGATAATATTCTCCCGGACCTGCCTCGTCGGGCATGATGTCCAAGTCCAGATCCTTGAAGTAGGGGTGGTCGCGGAAGGTCTCTTGTCGCCACTCATGGTAATACTCGCCCGGGTAGGAGATGACGGCCCCGGCCACTTCGCCATCCACTTCGGCTATCAAGGTGTTCAGATAGCTGTAGAGTGTGCCTTCCCGCGCGGCCAAGGGCGCGATTCTCTCCGCTATCTCCCTGTTCTGGTCCGTCTCTTTCTCGAAGATCTCAAATCCGATGCCTTCACATACGCATTTGCCGATAAAGGCACCATCTTCCGGCATGGCCGGTCTGATCAGATAGCTCATGATCTTAGTTGCTTGTTAGGGTTGGAATGTGGCTCATAGGATTACGCTTCCCGTAACCACCGGATGATCTCTTTCCAGCCGTTCTTCTTGCCGTACATCAGGATGCCGACACGATAGACCTTGGCGGCGAACCAGATGCAGAAGACGAGGAAGAGCAGACAGATACCCATGGAGGTGAGCAGTTGCCACAAGGGCACGCCCGAGGGCAGGCGTACCATCATGGAGATGGGGGAGGTGAGTGGGATCATGGAGAGCCACACAGCCAGCTGGCCGTTCGGGCTTGAGGATATCGTAGGTACGGTGATGATGGAGAGCAACAAGGGCAGCGTGACCGGCATGGTGTATTGCTGTGAGTCGCTCTCGTTGTCCACTACGGAGCCGGTGGCCGCGTAGAGGGTGGCATAGATGAGATAGCCGACCACAAAGTAGAAGAAGAAACTCAGCAACAGCTCGGTGAAGGAGACGGGGAAGTAGTTGTTGATGACCTGGAAGATGTTGCCATCGGCCAGTCCGGCCATGTTGGAATTGCTGATCATCTCGGTGGCCATCTCGGCGCTGGCCTCATCCTGGAATAGGCTGGGTGCCGCCAGCTGAATGCCGAAGAGGATGCCTGTGGTGAGTATAACCCAGATCAGGAACTGAGTGATTCCCACCAGCGCAATGCCCACAATCTTGCCTACCAGCAGCTGCATGGGCTTGACGGACGAGATCAGCACCTCCACAATGCGGTTGGTCTTCTCTTCCAAGACGCCGCGCAACACCTGGCTGGCAAAAATGATGATGATGAAATAGATGAAGAAGCCGCACATCATGCCGATGATCATGTTCATGTCGGCATCATTCTCCCGCTGGTTGCCGTCTTTGTCAATCTGGATGGCCGTGATGTTCACTTTGGTGAGATCCTGCAGTTTCTGGAAGTCCGCTAGCTCAATGTGCAGGGAGTCTTGCAGCATCTTGTCAAAGAAGGTCTCGTTCATCTGGCTTTCAATCGACGATTGCAGGCTGGAGGGGATGGACTTCTTGTAATAGAGGTTGCTGCGGAGACCTTCGCCATTGTCCAGAATGTGGAATATACAGTCGATCTCGTCATTTTCCAGCATCTCTTGGGTGAGCTGGCCGATGTCGCCCGACCGGTATTGATAGGTTGTGTTGTCGGTCTCCTGGAAGGTGTTGAGAAATATCTCGGTGTCGTCTACCACCAGCACGCGGGTGTGCTGTTTCTTCTCGGAGTGTAACATCAGGAGCACGGGCAGAAAGATCAGTCCTGCTAACAAAATGGGGAGCAGGATGGTCAAGATGATAAAGGATTTTTTCTTGACGCGGGAGGTGTACTCACGGCTTATGATGAGGAATGTCTTATTCTGCATGGTGCTCGTTGTTGAAGGTTTCTACTTGTTGGATGAAGATGTCGTTCATGGAGGGCAGCTTCTCTGCAAAGGAGATGATGCGGCAGTTTTGGGAGAGTCGTTGGATGAGCTCGTTGGCCGTATGCCCCTCGGCGACGCGGATGGTGTAGGTGGTAGTGTGCTCGTCTCTTTGTTGCGAGTCCACTTGGAAACACTCTCCGAAGAGATTCTCGCCGGGCAGGTTGTCGTTGGCGACCGTCACCACGTAGGTGTTGTCTCTGAATTGTTGTTTGATGTCGTAGATGTTGCCTTCCAAGATCTTCTGCGACTTGTTGATGAGGGCGATCTCGTTGCAGATCTCCTCCACGGAGGTCATGTTGTGGGTGGAGAGGATGATGGTGGAGCCCTCTTGGGAGAGTCGCATGATCTCTTCCTTCAGCAGGTTGGTGTTGATGGGGTCGAAGCCGCTGAAGGGCTCGTCCAGGATAAGGAAGGAGGGGTTGTGCAGGATGGTGATGATGAATTGGAGTTTCTGCTGCATGCCTTTGGAAAGTTCCTCCACCGGGCGGTTCCACCAGTCGGATATCTGGTATTGTTCGAATTTCTGCTTGAGGCGCTTTTTGGCATCTGAGGCGGACATGCCCTTCAGTTGGGCAAGGTAGAGCGCCTGCTCGCCAGCCTTCATCTTCTTGTACAGTCCGCGCTCCTCCGGCAGATAGCCGATTTGGGAAACATCTTCTGCCTGCAGGGGATGTCCTTGGAAGAGGACACGTCCTTCATCGGGGAAGGTGATGCGGTTGAGGATGCGGATGAGGGTGGTCTTGCCAGCGCCGTTAGGTCCTAGCAGGCCGAAGATCGCCCCCTCACGTATGGAGAGCGACACCTTGTTGAGTGCGGTGTGGTTGGCATACCGTTTGGTAACCTCCTGAACTTCTACGATATTCATATTGCTGGATTAGCTTTTTTCTTTTTTTTCTTCTTTTTCTTTTTCTTGGCTGGGGGCGTCACGAAGAAGGCGTTGTTGCTGATGAGTTGGTTCAGCTCTTTGGTCGGGGTCAGCAGGTAGTCTTCCGGAACCGTGATGAGCCCGTCGGAGAGGTCGGACAGCTGTTGCTTGATGACGTTGTCGTTGACGGAGTCACGGTTGAAGGTCAGATAGAGCATCTTGAGGTGGTTGACCAACGGCTTGGAGAGGCGGTTGCGATACTCTTCCGGGTATTGTGAGACCTCCTTGATGATGCGTTCCATGTTGCGACCGTAGGTGCGCAGACGGATATGGTGTTTGTTGTAGTCGGGTTTCTCCATGACGGGCTTCACCTCTTTTTTCTCCACTTTTGGGAAGGGGGAGTCCACGTCGAGCTCATAGTTGCTCATGACAAAGAGATGGTCCCACAGCTTGTGCCAATAGTCGATGGAGTCGGCCTTGTTGCTGGCGGCTTCCGTGTTCTTGTTGAGCTGGTCCATGGTGCGCACGATGGCTCGTGCCGCCTCGTTGCGCTGCTCGCGGTCTTCGATGAGTTTCAACTGTTCTACCATCTTCTGTACATTGCGGCCGTATTCCCGGATGGTGAGCGTGTTCCGTTTGGTGTTGTATTCCATGCGTGTGATTAAGTGCTTGAAGTAAAAAACGCGCAAAGATACATTTTTTTGGGGAACTGAGAGAGAAGGTGAGAAACAGATAATAGATGATAGTTGGTAATTCATGGCTAATGGCTAACAGCTAACGGCCAAAGTTCAAAGTCAAGGTTCATCAAAAAAAACAGCGGGTCGGAGAATGCCGACCCGCTGCCATGGTGATAGAATCGCGAAAGTGGATTATTCGAAAGAAAGGATGGCTTTCTTGATAATCTCGATGGCTTCGCGGAGCTCTTCCTCGGTGATAACCAATGGAGGAGCGAAACGGATGATGTGCTGGTGTGTCGGTTTGGCGAGCACGCCGAGCTCTTTCATCTTCACGCACACGTCCCAAGCCTCTTTGCCGTTGGTCGGTTGGATGATGACGGCGTTGAGAAGGCCCTTGCCGCGCACTTGCTTGATCATCGGGCTGTTGACTTTGCCCATCTCCTCGCGGAAGATCTTGCCGAGGTACTCGGCGCGTTCGGCGAGTTTTTCCTCTTTTACTACTTCCAGAGCGGCGATGCCCACGCGGCAGGCCACGGGGTTGCCACCGAAGGTGGAACCATGCTCACCCGGCTTGATGTTCAACATGATGTCGTCGTCGCAGAGCACTGCGGATACCGGCATCGTGCCACCAGACAAAGCCTTGCCCAGCACCAGGATGTCAGGACGCACACCCTCATGGTCGCAAGCCAGCATCTTACCCGTACGGGCAATACCGGTCTGTACCTCGTCGGCGATGAAGAGCACGTTGTGCGCCTTGCACAGGTCGTAGCATTTCTTCAAATAACCATCATCGGGAACATATACGCCAGCCTCACCTTGGATGGGCTCCACGAGGAAACCGCATACCATAGGATCTTCCAAAGCCTTTGCCAAAGCGTCCACATCGTTGTACGGGATCTTGATGAAGCCCGGGGTGAACGGACCAAAGCCTGCGTAAGCGTCCGGATCGATGGACAAGGAGACGATGGTGATGGTACGTCCGTGGAAGTTGCCGTCACACACGATGATCTTAGCCTGGTTCTCAGGAAGACCTTTCTTGTCATAACCCCAACGACGACAGAGCTTCAAAGCAGTCTCGTCAGCCTCGGCACCGGAGTTCATCGGGAGCACCTTGTCATAACCGAAGGTCTCCGTGACATATTTCTCGTACGGTCCCAGACAGTCGTTGTAGAAGGCACGGGAAGTCAAAGTCACCTTCTGTGCCTGATCAATCATGGCACCAATAATCTTCGGGTGGCAGTGACCTTGGTTGACTGCGGAGTAAGCGGAGAGGAAATCAAAATATTTCTTTCCTTCCACATCCCATACGAACGGACCTTTGCCCTTGGCAATGACCACGTCCAACGGATGATAGTTATGGGCGCCATATTTGGCTTCCATCTCAATGGCCTGTTGGCTTGATGTAATCTTTTCTACCATATTCTAATGTATTTAAATTGATAAATAATTTTTCCTCAAAAAATCAGGCCGCAAATATAATATTTTTATGAATATTTTTTTGTACTTTTGCCACGTTTTTTAATGAGCAAACTTAATTGTAATATGAAGAAGAATATCCTATTAATGGTATTGGCTGTTTTCACCA
>Ga0247611_10001478_pt1 | contig 41545 bp, 33 predicted proteins | sample 177DNAGHGhighgp2_FD_192422 | JGI IMG/M metagenome (GOLD analysis project Ga0247611, IMG submission 192422) | Sheep rumen microbial communities from Palmerston North, Manawatu-Wanganui, New Zealand - 1770 DNA GHGhigh gp2 | ecosystem: Host-associated > Mammals > Digestive system > Stomach > Rumen... | reverse complement strand
TTTAGCAAATGCGAAGACGGCAAAGAACGACGAGTTCTATACGCAATATCCCGATATTCAGAAGGAGATAAACGCCTATCTGGACTATGACCCAAATGTATTTCGTGACAAGACGGTGCTCCTGCCTTGCGACGATCCAGAGTGGAGCAACTTCACAAAGTTCTTTGCTCAGAACTTTGAAGCCTTTGGATTGAAAAAGCTGATAAGTACAAGTTATGCCGTTGATTCAAAGAAGATAAAGGAGTGGCAGCCAACATTGTTTGAAACAGAAAGTCCTTATTACGATGCAGACAAGAGCCGTACACATGGAAAGATATTCGTACTTGATGAGGATATAAACGGCGATGGGCGTTTCAACATCAACGATTTGCAGTGGTCATATCTCAATGGTGACGGTGACTTCCGTAGTGATGAAGTGAAAGCCTTACGCGATGAGGCCGACATCATCATTACCAATCCGCCTTTCTCGCTATTCCGTGATTTTTTCACATGGATAATGGAAGCAGGGAAACAATTTGTCATCATTGGCAACATTAATGCAGTGTCATACAAAGAAATATTCCCTTACATAAAAGAAGGTAAGGTTTGGTTAGGCAGTTCATACTTCAATGGTGGGGCCGCATTCTTTATAGCAGATGCAACCCAGTATGACCCAAATAAGATGTCAAATCAGAAAAACGCCTACTTTCAGGATGGTCAGTTTCTTTGGAGAGTCAATGGAGTAAGATGGTACACAAATATAGACCATGGTCGCCGTCATGAATCCCTTCCATTAATGACCATGGAAGATAACATTATTTATTCTAAGCACAAAGAAGTAAAAGGGAAGCAATATAAACACTATGAAAACTTCGATGCAATAGAAGTTCCGTTCTATGATGCTATTCCGATTGATTATGAGGGGCTGATGGGTGTTCCTCGTTCTTTTCTTGACAAATATTGTCCTGAACAATTTGAAATAGTTGGCTGTGCGGAAGGGGATTCAGGTAAAGAACTTGGCTTGAAGCCCTATCCGCGTGAACTGAAAAGGCTCAACCCAAGTCTGCGTGACGGACAACTTTATTACATTGATGAAAATGGCATACCTCAAAAACCTTACGCAAGAATACTAATCCGCAAAAAGCAATAGAACTATGCAAACGACATTAATGACAGACCTAACGGTCAAAGAGATATGTGAAGGCTTTGTATATAACCAATTGGAAGGCAAAGGCCTGTTTGGATGGTCGGGCAAATTGACTATCCAGCCAGAGTATCAGCGTAATTACCTCTATGCAGAAAACGAAGGCAAGAAAGAAATAGCTGTCATTGATAGTATATTAAAGGATTATCCCATCGGACTTATTTATTTCAATAAACCGGAAGAGGACAGATATGAAATACTTGATGGACAACAGCGCATAACAAGCATCGGACGCTTTGTTACGGGTAAGTTTGCCATCAAGGACAAGTTTGGCATGGAACAATATTTCACAGGGTTGGCACGTGAGGAACAAGAAAAGATTCTCAACTACAAATTGCTCGTGTATATCTGTAACGGAACGGAAAAGGAAATAAAAGAGTGGTTTGAAACAATAAACATTGCTGGTGTACCACTGAACAAGCAAGAACTTCTCAACGCTACATACAGTGGTCCGTTTGTAACATTGGCAAAAGCTACATTTAGCAATTCACGCAATCCACAACTGCAGAAATGGTGTAGCTATATTACGGGAAATGTAAACCGTCAGGATATTCTGCATGCTGCCCTTGGATGGGTTGCAAAAGGTGAGGAAAACATTGGCGGATATATGAGTCAGCATCGTAATGAAGACAGCATAGAGGAACTTAAGACTTATTTTGACACCGTAATAGAATGGGCAAAGACATTGTTTGGTGAACCGAAGGATGAAATGAGGGGACTTGAATGGGGGGCGTTTTATGAGCAATACCACTCCAATTCCTACAATCCTGTAAACTTGCGGCAGAGGGTTAACGAACTTTATGCTGATGAGGCCGTGACAAACAAGAAAGGAATCTTTGAGTTTGTTCTTGGCGGAGAATTAGATGCAAGACTCCTCAATATCCGAATATTTGAGGATAATGTGAAGAAAACCGTCTATGCACGTCAGACAGAGGAAGCACAGGAGCAAGGCATCAGCAATTGCCCCGAATGTGCCAAAGGTCACGAAAATGTGCGAACCAAAATATATAAGTTCAAAGAAATGGACGCCGACCATGTAACGGCGTGGAGCAAAGGCGGCGCAACGGACATCAGTAATTGTCAGATGCTTTGCAAGACGCATAACAGGGCAAAAGGAAACAGATAAAATATTTTTTCTTTTTTGAAATGATTCTCAAAATAAGTTTGTACTTTTGTACCTAATATAGCAGAAATAGACTAAAACAAGAATGGGAATTTATGTTGAAAAGAAAACACGAATTACCATGAATTACCACAAATTATCATAAATATTTTATGTTTATCATAATTCATCAAGTTGACGTAACTTTAAGATAATAATATGGCATACGATTATATAAAAGAAAATTTGGCTGGGTACCCGTTTAACTCGAAATATCCGCCAAACTACGACAGAAACGGAGGTCTGTATCATGGATACAGCAATAATTCAGAAGAAACTTTCTACTACGATTTTGCAGTCCAGAGATATGATTTACGTTTCAGTTACAATGGTGTAGAGTATTATTTTCTTTCTGAAGAGGATTATGTAGCGCAATGTGACAAGACGTTTTCCACGGAAATCCGCCGTTTCAAAGATGGTAATGATGTTCTTGAGAAATTTGAGATTGACGGAAAAAAACTAATAGAACTAATCCCGATGATTGAGGATTGCGAACCTATTTGATTCTGACAATCTGATAGATTTGAGCGTGTTTTAGTTTGCAAAGTGTCAAAATGAGAAGTGCCGCCAGAAAACTCAAAATAGAGTTTCTGACGGCACTTTTTTAGGTGTCTATGGGGTTGGAAAATTAAAGTGTAAGCAAACTCTTTTATTTTTCATCGCGACTGCGGAACCATGAAGCAAGGATGGTACCCGATATCGAGTGCCATGCACAGCTTACTGCTGCAGGAATGACGGCCAGCGGACAGGTGATGGCGAAGAAGTTGGATGCAAGAACCGTGGCAAGACCAGCGTTCTGCATACCTACCTCTATGGATATGGTGCGGTTCTTCGCCTTGGAGAAACGGAACATCTTGCCTACGCAGTAGCCGGTGAGATAGCCCAGGGAATTGTGGCACAGCACTACGGCGAAGACCGTAAGGAAGAAGCCAATGCCCTCAGACAGCAGTTTGTCATGCACACCGGCGATTACTCCGCCAACGATGCAAGCCAGACCGAGCACACTGAAGGCAGGCATCACTGCCTGCGCCTTTTTGAAAGACTCATCCTTGCCCCAGAAGAGGTTGGCGAGGAAGCCCAGTGTGACAGGCAGAAGAGTGACGATGAGAATGTTGAGGAACATGCCGAGGGCATCAACCTCTACCTGTTCGCCTGCCAGCCACAATACCAGCAATGGCGTCATTATCGGCGCCAGCAGGGTGGAGGCGGTGGTCATACCCACGGAGAAGGCCACGTCGCCGCGGCAGAGGAATGACATGATGTTACTTGACACGCCGCCAGGGCAGCAGCCCACGAGTATGATGCCCACGATGACAGGTTTCGGCACTGTGATGCCTATATAGCCCACACCGACCGTCAGTGTCCATGCTATGAGAGGCATGAGCGAGAACTGGGCGCAGGTGCCAATGAGAATGTCCCAAGGACGTGCAGCCAGCACACGCATGTCCTGCATGGTGAGCGTCAGTCCCATGGTGAGCATGATAAAGCCGAGGATGCATGACGAGGTGGTGCCGTGTACCCATGTAAAAAGGCTTGGCACGAGATAAGTGACAATCGCTACGGCGATTATGAACCAGGAAGTGTAGGTGGAGAGCCACCGGCTTATTTTCAGAAGAGTATTATACATTGTATTATTATGTTCTCAACTTTCGCAAGCTTCAGTTTCGTTGAGGTTTAAGGTTTTAAGGTCGCTTCGCTTAGAGGTTTTAAGGTGATATTAGGCAACTATTCACCACAATTAAACATATTTCACCTCATGACCTTACGACCTAATAACCTGATAACCCAACAAGTTGAGCGCATGCGAAACTTGAATTATGTTTTTTTCAGAGTGCAAAGTTATTAAAAAGAAAGAAGAACGCCAAGACTTTATTAAAAAAACTTTGGCAATTTACGTTACTTTTTGTAAATTTGCAGTGTGATAAATTATCTACTGTGGAATGATTAGAAAGTTATTGTTTTTCTTGACTGTATATTGCTGTGTGGCTGTGTGCTCACTGGCAAAAGGATATGAGTATAATTCCTTGACGTTGCATTATGACCGACCGGCGGAGTATTTTGAGGAGGCCTTGCCTATAGGTAATGGTACTCAGGGTGCTATGGTGTATGGTGGCATGCGTCAGGACCGCTTGTCGTTGAATGACATCACGTTGTGGACGGGTGAGGGCAATATGTCGCCTGCGCGTAAGCACCCTGCGGCAGAGAAGTGTGCCGAGGCTCTGCAGCGTACCCGTGAACTGCTGCAGCAGGAGAACTACAAGGATGCAGACCGTGTGTATCGTGCAGTGGAGGGGCCGCACAGTGAGACATATATGCCGCTGGGCGACCTGCATATAACATACCTTGACCCCGTGAACTCTAAATATAACGGCTATCAGCGTAGCCTGGATATCAGTACGGCAATATGCCGTACGTCATATATGGTTAATGGGTATAAGCGCAGTACGGAGTATATAGCGTCAGCCCCGGACTCAGTGATAGTAGTGCGCGTCAGCACTGCTGACCCGGAGGGCATCACGGCGCTGTTCTCCCTTGACTCCCAACTGCCGCATCAGATATCAGCGGAGGCGGTGTCTTCCTCTGTCGCCACTTTGTCATCACAGGGATATGCGGCATATCATGATGAGCCGGGATATTACAAAGGTGTTGATGTCCATTCGTTGTATGACCCTGAGCGCGGTATGCGTTTCCAGACTATATTGACGGCAAGATGTGACGGCGGAAGGCTTATTGTCAGTGATGCCGGACAGGTGAAGGCCGTAGGGTGTAAATCGGTTACCCTGTATATAGTTAATGTGACAAGTTTTAACGGTGTGCGGAATAACCCTGCCACTGACGGTGTGGACTATAAGACAGTGGCGTGCAGGCGTGCTTGTGCTGTCAGGGAAAAGGCTTACGAGAATATACGTGAGGCGCAATGTGCGGATTACCAGCGTTTCTTCAACAGGGTGAGTCTCAGCCTGGGACATACGGCAGACAGCGTGCGCGTGTTGACAACCGACAGTCAGTTGCTTCGCTATTATGACTTGAAAGAGAAAAACCCGGAGTTGGAGGCCCTCTATTTCCAGTATGGCAGATACCTGCTTATCAGTTGCTCGCGCACGAAAGGGGTGCCGGCAAATCTGCAGGGATTGTGGAATGAGCATATTACGCCGCCGTGGAGTTGTAACTACACCACTAACATAAACCTGGAGGAGAACTATTGGCACTCTGAGACATGTAACCTTACGGAGATGCACCAGTCCTTGCTGGAGTTTATAGACAAACTTGCCATGAGCGGTGCAGAGACCGCGCGTCACTACTATGGCGTAGAGAGAGGATGGTGTATGGGGCATAACTCTGATATATGGGCTATGACCAATCCTGTGGGACTTGGTGTGGGTAACACCTCGTGGGCCACGTGGAACATGGGTGGAGCATGGCTCGCAACCCATATATGGGAGCACTATATGTTTACCCTTGACAAGGCTTTCCTGCGCCGTGCCTTCCCTGCATTGAAGGGAGCAGCGGAGTTCTGTCTTGGCTGGTTGGTGGAGAAAGACGGTTGGTTGATGACTATGCCGTGTACGTCGCCGGAGAACAGATATGTTACAGATGACGGTTTCAAGGGCGCAGCGTTCTATGGCGGAGCGGCTGACATGGCTTTTATTCGTGAGTGCCTTCAGGATGCGCGTGAGGCGGCTATTGTCTTAGGCGGAGAGAAAGAGTTCGTGAAGGAGATAGACAGAACCCTGCCAAGGCTTCTGCCTTATAAGGTGAGCAAGACGGGGGGATTGCTGGAGTGGTATCATGATTGGGATGATGAGGACCCGCAGCACCGTCACCAGACACATCTGTTCCATATCTTCCCGGGACACACCCCTATGGGAACAGAGAAAGCAGCGGCAAGGACTTTGGAGATAAAGGGGGATAACACTACAGGGTGGAGCACCGGATGGCGTGTTAATCTCTATGCGCGCTTGCATGATGCGAAGGGTGCTTATCATATATATAACAGGCTGCTGAAGTATGTGTCGCCAATGAACTATACAGGCAAGGACGCAAGGCGTGGAGGAGGTACGTTCCCTAACCTGCTTGATGCGCACTCTCCGTTCCAGATAGATGGTAACTTCGGCGGCACTGCTGGTGTGGCAGAGATGCTTGTGCAGTCTGAGTACCATCGTGGTAAGACAGTGGTCAGCCTGTTGCCGGCATTACCGGAAGAGTGGGCTGACGGTGAGGTCAGTGGCTTGTGTGTCAGGGGTGGCTTTGAGATAAGCATGAAGTGGCATGATGGTATGGTGACAGGGTTTACTATAAAGAAACGTAGTAAAGAAGCATGTGATACTGTCACATTAATATATAATGGAAAGAAAAAGAATATAAAAATAAACAAGAATGGAATATATAGTTTCAGCACGAAAGTATAGGCCGATGACATTCGACAGTGTGGTAGGACAGTCTGCGCTTACCACAACGCTGAAGAATGCTGTGTCATCGGGAAAGCTCGCGCACGCCTATCTCTTCTGTGGTCCGCGCGGAGTGGGCAAGACCACTTGCGCGCGCATATTCGCGAAGGTGATAAACTGTCAGAACCCTACGGCTACGGGTGACGCTTGCGGAGAGTGTGAGAGTTGTGTGGCGTTCAACGAGGGACGCTCGCTGAATATCTTTGAGCTTGACGCTGCGTCTAACAATGGCGTGGAGCATATCAAGGCTCTGATGGAGCAGACACGCATTCCGCCGCAGACGGGTAAGTACAAGGTATTTATCATAGACGAGGTGCACATGCTGTCCACGGCGGCGTTCAATGCCTTTCTCAAGACTCTGGAGGAACCGCCGGCACATGTGATATTCATTCTCGCCACTACGGAGAAGCACAAGATACTGCCTACCATCATCTCGCGTTGTCAGATATATGACTTTGAGCGGATGACGGTGCAGGGTATCATAGGACATCTGAAGAATGTAGCTGAGAAGGAAGGTATAAAGTATGAGGAAGAGGCTCTTAACCTGATAGCAGAGAAAGCAGACGGAGGTATGCGTGATGCTCTGTCTATATTTGACCAGGCGACATCATTCTGTCAGGGAAATATCACTTATCAGAAGGTGCTTGAGGACCTTAACGTGCTTGATACGGATAACTATTTCCGCATTATAGACTTGTCGCTGGAGAATAAGGTCAGCGATGTGATGCTGGTGATGAATGACATATTGTCGAAGGGATTTGATGCCGGACAGATGATAACAGGTCTGGCTGCGCATGTGCGTAATGTGCTTATGGCTGTTGATGAGCAGACCACACAACTGATAGAGGCGAGTGAGCAGCAGAGGCAGAAGTATGCTGAGCAGGCAAAGAGGTGTACGCCTAAGTTCTTGTATAGTACATTGAAGATACTCAATCAATGTGACATCAACTATAGACAGTCAAGTAACAAGCGACTGTTGTGTGAGTTGACACTTATACAAGTAGCGCAGATAACGCAGGATGACGGCGATGAGGCCGGAGTGGGGCGTGGCCCCTGTAAGCGTTTGAAATCCCTGTTTAAGAAATTGATTCGTCAGACCCAGTCAAAGGTAGCAGTGCAGGTGGCTCAGACTGGTGAGGTCTCACTGAGTTTGAAAGAGGAAGGAGAGAAGAAACAGATGCCAAGTCAGGAGGCTGTGGCTGTTAAGCAAACATCACAATCTTCGCAGACACCACAGCCGCGTGTGAAGCTGAGCAGGATAGGTGTGTCGTTCTCAAACATTATGCATGATCCGAAAAAGGACAAGGTAATGGAGGTGGAGGCAAGCCTGGGTGATGCTGCTAATGAGTCAAAAAGCTTTACCGATGACGATTTGAGGCGTGAATGGCTCTCAATGTGTAACCGCATGAAGCTTGACAGGCAGTTCTGCGCTTTGGCTATGCGTATGCAGAATGTGCATTTGCATATCACGGAGTTCCCTAAGGTGGAGGCCGTAGTGGAGAACAAAGTGCTGTATAATGATGTGGCGGTTATATTACAGCGTGTGCAGGTAACTATGGCTAAATATCTGCATAATGGCGCTCTGACGATTACGCTCAGACTGGCAGAGCAGAGTGAGGTGGTACACAGGTTGACACCTCATGAGTTTATGCAAAAACTGGTAGAGACAAACAAGGAGTTTGCCGTAATGAAGGAGACTCTGAAATTAGAATTAGAATAACTCAACTTTCGCAAGCTTCAGTTTCGTTGAGGTTTAAGGTTTTGAGGTCGCTTCGCTTCAAGGTTTTAAGGTGATATTAGGCAACTATTCACCACAATTAAACATATTTCACCTCATGACCTTACAACCTAATAACCTGATAACCCAACAAGTTGAGCGCATGCGAAACTTGAATAGAATAATATAACAATGGAACCATTAGCGGAACGTCTGCGTCCAAAGACTCTTGACGAATACATAGGTCAGGAACACCTCGTGGGTGAGGGGGCTGTGCTGAGAAACATGATTGAGTCTGGGCATATCTCTTCTTTCATACTGTGGGGACCTCCCGGTGTGGGAAAGACAACGTTGGCGCAGATTATAGCCAATAAACTGGACACTCCTTTCTATACATTGTCGGCTGTGACAAGTGGAGTGAAAGAGGTGCGTGAGGTAATAGAGAAAGCCAAGGGCAACCGTTTCTTTCAAGCGGCTTCGCCCATCTTGTTTATTGACGAGATACACCGCTTCTCCAAGTCGCAGCAAGACTCCCTGCTGGGTGCAGTGGAGCGGGGCATTGTAACCTTGATAGGCGCTACGACAGAGAATCCCTCGTTTGAAGTTATCAGACCATTGCTGTCACGATGCCAGCTTTATATACTGAAGTCGTTAGAGAAGAAGGACTTGGAGAAACTGTTGCAGCGTGCCGTAACTACGGATGTGGAACTGAAACAGTTGGATATAAAGTTGGAGGAGACTGCCGCCTTGATGCGCTTCAGTGGTGGCGACGCACGCAAGTTGCTTAATATACTGCAATTGGTGGTTGAGGCTGAGTCATCTAAGACGATTGTGATAAATGACGCTCTTGTGGAGAGCAGGTTGCAACAGAATCCTTTGGCGTATGATAAGCAGGGAGAGATGCACTATGATATTATATCGGCATTCATAAAGAGTATACGTGGTAGTGATCCTGATGCGGCACTCTATTGGATGGCACGTATGATAGAGGGAGGGGAAGATCCGCAGTTCATTGCACGCAGATTGGTTATCAGTGCGTCTGAGGATATAGGACTTGCCAATCCTAATGCTTTATTGCTTGCCAATGCAGCATTTGATACAGTGATGAAGATAGGATGGCCGGAGGCTCGCATTGCCCTTGCGGAGGCTTGTGTGTATCTTGCCACGTCGCCTAAAAGCAATTCTGCATATAATGGAATTAATAGTGCGTTGCAGTTGGTAAAACAGACAGGTAATCTGCCTGTGCCGTTGCATCTGCGTAATGCACCTACTTCTTTAATGAAGGAATTGGGGTATAGTGACGGCTATAAATATCCGCATGACTATCCTGGGAACTTCGCAACGCAGCAGTATATGCCAGATGCATTGACTGATAACAGACTGTGGCATGCTCAGCATACGTCTATGGAGGAGAAACAATATCAGCAGATGCTCAAACTGTGGGGAGAACGTTATAAGTAGTTACGGCTTGCGGTAAGCGAGTGAAGCATTGATAGACTGTGAGATGTGTTTGCTTACTTCATTCATTATCTCACATTCCGCTTTTCCTACTGGCATTGTGTCGGGTTTGTCGGGCCATAGGGCAAGGAATAATGTCTGGCCTTTGTCGCATTGCTCCTTATCGTGAAAATCCACGGAATGAAGTTGGTTATATAATTCAGATGCCATATACCAATCGGGCATCATTTGGTGGTGTGTAGCATAGTCTTCATTTGATGGATGCCACAATTGTTGCATGGCACCGCCGTAGATTATAATATGTGGTAATTCGTTTAATCTACATGCTTTTAATATCTCCTTTTCGCTCCAAGAGCGGAAAGGAGATATTATTGTGGTCTGTTCTTTCTTGCATTCAGACATCAGACGTTCATATTCCTCAAAGAACATATCCTTTGTGATGCTTCTTGACATCCTTACATTCTCTATATGGCAGGAGGCAGTGAGTAGCGATATGTCTCCATACGCGCGAGTCTTTATGTAAGGTGTGCCGTTATCACGGCTTTTCTTGAGGAATGATTGCACTAATCCCAGATAAGAAGTCGCATAGGGTTTGTCGGTATTACCGTGAGTATAGTTGTTGTCTATACTGCGCCTCTCATCCCAGTATAAGGCAAAGTCCTTAAGTTGTTGCGCTGCTGACAGAGGTATATATATTATGATGTCCTTTGCTGTCATATAGATAATGGCATATAGTATTATAGTTCCAGCCAGTTCTTCAGCATGGTTCTGCCTTCGGTTGTGAGCACACTCTCAGGATGGAACTGTATGCCGTGTATGTCATAGTCGCGGTGGCGCATTGCCATTATCTGGCCCTCGTCACTTTCGGCGGTAACCTCAAGACAGGCAGGGAGGTTGTCCTTGCTTACCACCCATGAGTGGTAGCGTCCCATGATGATGCGCTGCGGCAGTGTGGCGAAGATAGGGTCGGTGCCAAACTGTGTGCCTTCGGTGGCAACGCCATGGAATACGTCGGATAGGTTCTCAAGCTTTGCACCAAACGCTTCGCCTATAGCCTGGTGTCCGAGGCATACGCCGAGGATAGGCTTCTTGCCGGCGTATGTCTTTATTACGTCAAGAAGCAGTCCGGCCTCGCTTGGTATGCCTGGTCCGGGTGACAGCACAATCTTGTCAAACTTCTCAAGCATAGGAAGCTCAAACTGATCATTGCGGTAAACGGTGACGTCGGCACCGAGTTCCTTTATAAGGTGACTCAAGTTATAAGTAAATGAGTCGTAGTTATCAATAATAACGATTTTCATGATTGTAAAACAACCCCCTCCCTTTGTCCCTCCCTGAGGGGAGGGGGGATATATGGTTTTGTTAATATTATATTTGTATTTTTGTTATATACTGTAGTTCCGTATTTATCCCCTCCCCTCGGGGAGGGGTTAGGGGGAGGGGGTTACATCCCCTCTGCCATTAGTATGGCCTTTCGGAGAGCACCGAGTTTGTTGTTTACTTCCTGCAATTCATAGTCCTCGTTGCTCTTTGCCACAATGCCGCCGCCAGCCTGGAACCACAGTTCGTTGTTACGGCTAACGAAGGTGCGTATGGTTATGGCTTGGTTAAGACTGCGGTCAAAGCCTATGAAACCTATGCAACCACCGTATGCACCGCGGTTATGTGGCTCATACTCTGAGATAAGCTGCATGGCACGCACCTTGGGTGCACCGCTGAGTGTGCCGGCAGGGAAGGTGTCGATGAACGCCTTTATAGGGTCAGCACCTTCATTGAGTTCGCCACTCACACGACTTACAAGGTGTATGACATGAGAGTAGAACTGCATATCCTTGTAGAAATCCACGTGTACATTGTGGCAGTTGCGTGAGAGGTCATTACGTGCAAGGTCAACGAGCATCACATGCTCCGCATTCTCCTTAGGATCCTTCTGCAGGTATTCAGCGTTCTTCTTGTCCTGCTCGGTGTCGCCTGTACGTTTGGTAGTGCCGGCGATAGGGTCTATGTAGGCAGTGTAGCGGTCACCTTTCTTCTCTATGCGGCAGTGAGTCTCAGGACTTGAACCGAAGATGCGGAAGCCGCCGAAGTCGAAGTAGAACAGATATGGTGACGGATTAATGCTGCGCAGTGCACGGTAGAGCTTGAAGTCATCACCCTCATACTCCTGTTTGAAGCGACGTGAGAGTACAATCTGGAATACATCGCCCCTGAGGCAGTGCTGGATACCGCGGCGTATGTTAGCTTTGTGCTCCTCATCGGTAAGCGTAGAAGTGTAGTCGCCAACGGGATGGAAATCGTATGTGCGAATCTTGCGGTTGTTGATGTCGCGCTCCAGTACGTCAAGGTCGTCCTGCTCGCCGTCAGTAAGCAGTTCTATGAGAACCATCTCGTTGCAGAAGTGGTCAAATACCACTACGTCCTTATATAATATGTATAGCAGGTCTGGAGCGTCATTCTTCTCCTGAGTTTCATCTTTCACGTTGATGTTCTCAAAATAGCGCACAGCATTGAAAGATGTATAGCCGAAGAGTCCGCAGTATGCAGCATTGTCGCCGCTTACCTCAAAGACAGACAGGAAGTCGTTGATAAGTTGCGCTGAACCGTATTCTTTTGTTATCTCGTGTTCAGTCTGGGTACCGTCAGGGAACTTGCATATACCCTTGCCGTGCTCAATAGAGACGCTGGCAATGGGGTGTACGCCGATGAACGACTTAGAGTTTTCTCCGCCGTGATAGTCAGAACATTCCATGAGTGCCGACATAGGGTAGTCGTCACGCAGTTTCATATATGTTGACACTGGTGTATTGAGGTCTCCCAGTATCTTTTTGCTTGCGGTATGGTATATAAACTTCATAGTTGTGTTTGTTATTATTTTTGAAACGAATTATTCTGATTTTTTTTTATTTGAGTAGTCAGTGTAATCCTTCTTAATTGGTTGTCTTGAGGAAATCCTTCTGGGGGCAACGACACTGTCGTTGCTTACAAGGGAAGATAATCGGTGTAGTCCGTCTTAATCCGTTGTTAAAAAGAATAATCCTTGTAATCTGTTTAATCTGTGGTCGTTTATTACTTTATAGCCTGTGAATGTTTCAGATACGTGTCAAGGTCCTTGTCGCCGCGGCCTGATACGGTGAGCACCACAACGTCGTCCTTCTTGAACTGTGGAGCCACCTTAGGCAGCAGAGCCAGTGCGTGGGCAGACTCAAGAGCCGGGATGATACCCTCCATGCGTGTCAGTTCGAAGGCGGCTTTCAGCGCCTCATCATCGTTTGCCGGAAGAACCTGTGCACGACCAGTCTCATAGAGGTTGCAGTGCATAGGACCAGTGCCAGGGTAGTCAAGTCCGGCAGATATAGAGTAAGGCTCGATTATCTGTCCGTCCTCAGTCTGCATCAGCTTAATCTTAGAGCCATGCAGTATGCCGGTGGTACCCACTTGCATGGAAGCCGCAGTCTTGTCAGTGTCAACACCCAGACCGCCAGCCTCACCGAGTATTATCTTTACGCGCTCATCGTCAAGGTAATGGTATATGGTGCCTGCTGCATTAGAACCACCTCCTACGCATGCCATGAGATAGTCTGGATAGTCACGACCTATCTTCTCCTGCAACTGCCATTTTATCTCCTCTGATATCACGCTCTGCAGTCTTGCCACCATGTCAGGGTAAGGATGTGGACCCACCGTAGAACCTATGATATAGAATGTATCGGCAGGATGGCAGCACCAGTCGCGTATAGCCTCGTTGGTACCGTCTTTCAGAGTCTTGTTACCGCTCTCCACCGGATGAACCGTAGCACCGAGCATCTTCATGCGCTCCACGTTGACGTGCTGACGCTGTACGTCGAGTGCACCCATATACACAGTGCAAGGCATATTCATCAGTGCACATGCCGTTGCCGTAGCCACACCGTGCTGACCAGCACCTGTTTCGGCTATGATGCGTGTCTTACCCATCTTCTTTGCTATGAGAATCTGTCCCAAGGCATTGTTTATCTTGTGAGCACCGGTATGGTTAAGGTCCTCACGCTTGAGGTACAGCTGACAGCCATACTTCTCACTCATACGCTTGGCAAGGTACAGAGGAGAAGGGCGTCCTACATAGTCGCGCAGCAGTGCGTGATACTCCTTCTTGAATTCCTCGCTCTCAATGATTGGCAGGTAAGCCTTCTTCAGGTCTTCCACTGTCTTGTATAATATCTCTGGGATATAGGCACCGCCATAGTTGCCGTAGAATCCCTGTTCGTTTGCTGAATATTTCATATTATTTCGTTTTGTGATTTAGAAGTTAGGGAGTTTAGAAGTTAAGGAGTTAAGACATATGTGTAAGACTATCAAACATGCAAATAGTAATGTCTTAACTACTTATCTACATAACTACTTAACTACAGTTGTCTTAACACATCATATTCTTTTTTATTTCTCCAAAGCCTCATACAGTTTGTCTATCGCTTTGTCTGCATCGCCACCAGCCTCTTCAAGCAGTTGCACGAACTTTGAGCCTATGATGGCACCGGCGGCATTCTGCTGTGAGGTCTCCAGTGTTTGTTTGTTGCTTATGCCGAAACCAATCATGCGAGGATTGCGCAGGTTCATGCTGTTGATGCGATGGAAGTATTCCTGCTTCTGCTCGTCGAAAGACTTCTGCGCACCTGTTGTTGAGGCTGATGACACCATATATATAAAGCCGTCAGTGTTATCGTCGATGAAACGTATGCGCTCGTCGCTCGTCTCAGGTGTTATGAGCATGATGATACGTATGTCATACTTGTCAGCCAGAGGCTTCAGCTCCAGATAGTCAGCGAAAGGCAAGTCTGGTATTATTGCACCGCTCACGCCACATTCCACGCACATCTTGAAGAATTTCTCGAAACCATATTGCATGAACACGTTGAGATAACCCATCAGTATGAGAGGTATGTTTACCTCATCCTTAATGGCTTTCAGTTGTGAGAAGAGCAGCCTTAGTGTCATGCCGTTCTTCAGTGCCTTTGTAGCCGCCTCCTGTATCACAGGGCCGTCAGCCATAGGGTCAGAGAATGGTACACCCACCTCTATCATGTCGATACCACGTCTCTCTAATGTCTTGATAACCTCGCCGGTGTTATCCAGCTTTGCGCTGCCTGCGCAAAAGTATAGTGACAGAAGTTTTCTGTCCTTGTTATCTGTAAATAGTTTGTTTATCTTGTTCATTGTAACTTCGTAAATTATGAGTTATGAGTTATGAGTTGTGAGCGATGAATTATCTCATTATTAATTATGAATTATGCATTCAATAAATCTCTTCAGCTTCTCCACATTCTTTACTCCCGGCTCATCCTCAAACCTTGAATTAAGGTCTATGCCTATGCACATAGGATGATTGAATTGCTTCAGTCTGTCGGCATCCTCAGGACCTATGCCGCCTGAGAGCAGGAAGGGAATGTTGCCATCGTATTTATCGAGTACAGACCAGTCAAACTGTTCGCCGCTGCCCCCCACGCATTTGCATTTCGTGTCAAACAGCAGCAGGTCTGCCACATTCTCATACTCACGCCATCGCTTTACGTCGTCAGCCTCCCTTATACTCAGTGCCTTTATAATCTTGACATCGGGCAGTATGTCGGGAATCAGCGTGCGCTTCAGGTTTTCTATATATACAGGAGACTCGTTACCATGCAACTGTATATAGTCCAACCGGTAGTTGTATGCGTGTGTGATAACAGTCTGTGGCATCTCGTCAACAAACACTCCCACACGCTTTACCTTCTTGGCATTTCTTGTCACCTTGCTGTTTGGCAGGTTAGGCACTATGCCGGCCTTTACCGTTACACTCTTAACGTAGCGTGGACTCTTAGGCCAGAATATGAACCCCATCAAGTCAATGCCGAGTTCCGTCACCTGTTGTATGTTCTCCGGCTCGCGCATGCCGCAAACCTTGATTAATTCATAATTCATAATTCAAAATTCTAACCCCCTCCCTTAGTCCCTCCCCCGTGGGGAGGGAAGATATATGGGGCAGTGTTTTATGTAGTTATGTCTGTTGTTATGTTCGTGGGATATAATCAGAAGGTGCTTCCCTAACTGTTCCACTCCCTCTTGAGGGTTAGGGGTGAGGCATTATAAACTGTTTCAGCGCCTCGCCCGGGTTCTCCGTCTTCATAAAACTCTCACCGATGAGGAAGCCACGGAAGCCAGCCTGTCGCAGTTCGTTGATGGTCTGCGGATTGCCTATGCCGCTTTCGCTTACCTTGTAGGCATCCTGCGGCAGCAGTTCTGCCAGTCGGAAACTGTTCTTTACGTCAGTGACGAAGGTGCCGAGGTTACGGTTGTTGATGCCACACATATCGTTACCCAGTTCGGCATACTCCAACTCAGGTTCGCTGTGCATCTCAAGCAACACCTCCAGTCCGAGGTCATGTGCCATGCCTATGAGCGACTTGCAGCGCTCCTTCGTCATGCAGGCGGCTATCAGCAGTGCGGCACTTGCTCCGCACAGACGGGCTTGCAGCAGCTGATATTCATCTATCACGAAGTTCTTGTATAATATAGGTATGGTAACACCAGACTGTCTTGCCTTCATGATGAACTCATCGCATCCACCGAAGAAATACTCGTCTGTCAGTATAGACAGTGCCGCAGCACCGTTCTCCTGATATGACAGCGGTATGATGTCAGCCTTGCCGTCCTCCTTTATCCATCCTTTTGACGGAGACTTACGCTTAAACTCAGCTATTATCCCGTTGCTGCTCTCTGTCAGAGCCTTGCGCATAGACGGGCATGGAGTGTCAAGCAGGGGCATCACCTCTTTCTCTATCTGGGAGTAAGACCTGTGTTGCTTAAACTCCTCAAGTTCCATGCGCTTGTGCGCTACTATCTGTTCAAGTATGTCAGCCATAATTAACTATTTATCTCTACATATTTCTTGAAACATGCCAGTGCCTTGCCGCTCTCAATAGATTCCTTGGCCATGGCGCAGCACTCCTTGATGTCCTTCTTTCCGTCCTCTAATACCTGGATGGCGAAGGCAGCATTGGCAATTACCACGTTCTTCTGAGCCTCGGTAGCTGTATTAGCAAGAACATTATCGAAAATCTTTACGGCATCCTCCTTAGTCTCGCCGCCATATAGCTCATGTGCCTTAGCCACAGGCAGACCGATGTCTGTAGGTGAGAAGATGCGTTCGTAGTTGTTTGTCGTAATCTTGAAGTTGCCTGTCAGTGAAATCTCGTCATAGCCGTCTATGGAGTTCTCCACGCCGAAGTTCAGTCCGAGCTTGTGATATACGGCATTGTAAAGTCGCATCTGGTCAAGCGTTGCCACGCCCAGCAGCTGGCACTTAGGCTGTGACGGGTTGACTATAGGACCGAGCAGGTTGAATATGGTAGGGAACGAGATGTTCTTACGTATCGGTGCCACGAACTTCATGGCGCGTGCAAACAACGGTGCGTGCAGGTAGGTGAAGTTGCTCTCGTTGATGCTCTTGTTGAGTTGTGCGAGGTCATTGGTAAACTTCACTCCGTGCTCTTCTATTACGTTTGATGCTCCACTGACAGATGTAGCGGCATAGTTGCCGTGCTTGGCTACCTTATATCCAGCGCCAGCCACCACGAGGCATGAACAGGTAGATATGTTAAACGTATTCTTCTGGTCGCCGCCGGTGCCTACTATGTCTATGTACTTCTCCGCGTCGAGTATGGCAGGCACACCCGTTGCCAATATGCCGTCGCGGAAACCGAGCAGTTCGTCCACTGATATGCCGCGCATCTGTAGTCCGGTAAGCAGTGCGGCAATCTGCTCCTGTGGATATTTCTCCTGTGTTATGCCGATAAGGATGTCATACATCTCCTGTCGGGTGAGGGTCTCGCCCTCCAGCATTTTTGATAATAGAGCTTTCATTATTGTGAGTATTGTATTGTTGTTATTGTCTTAACGCAAAAGAGGTCTGTCGCGATGTGCAACAGACCTCTTCTTTATTATAGTTCTTTTATCTTACTATATATAATAGGTCAACGCCTCACGACTTTTTGAAATCCTGAGTGCGCCACCACCAATATGTGCTGAATAACTTCATACTGCATGCAAAGTTACGAATAATAATTGTAACTTCCAAATTTTTAAGTGTTTTTTTTGTGTGTTTCTCTGTAATAGTTGTTTTTCCGTTCTGTCATGAAAAATGCCGGTACACCGCAAGCAGCATACCGGCACATGGTTATGTATGTATTATACATTAACTTCTTCGTATTTTGGAGACTCACCATATTGGTTGGCGTTCTGGTCACTGTCTTTCACCTCCCATATCAACAGGATTATAGAACCGATGATTGGAATGATGGCGATAAGGAGAGCCCATCCGCTCTTGCCAATGTCGTGCAGACGACGTACTGCTACGCCCCATGCTGGAAGCAGTGTGAGCAGCCATACAACAAATAAGATAATGCACAGGATAGGCATCCATGTCTCGAATGTTGCGTCTACAGCCTCTGCCTGAGCCTGCAATGCAGCCATCTTGTCGTTGTCAAACACTGCGTCATAAATTTGGCTCTCAAGTGCAGACCTCTGCGCTAATTTCCAACTAAACAGCATCTGTAATGCAATAGAAGGGATACTCATCAGAATGCTGTAGCATAGGTTGAACCACCAGAACTCTGAGCGACGTGCGCGACCTTTGAAGGTGCAATACTTCTGGGTAAGACAAATCTTCACCGCTTCAACGGGTGACAACATTGGTTTTGCTGTTTTCATAAGTGTTAATAGTTTTTTGTAAGTTAATAGTAAGTTTGTTGTTGTAGTTAAGTTTGTTGGTTTTATCTCTGCACTAATATAATCTTTGTATGTTTAGGTTGGTAACTAATGTAATCGGGACAAATTTACAAATATTCTGTGATATAAACAAATTTTTACAGAAAAAGTTTACAATTTCTTGCCTTTTTGATTGAATTTCAGTCAGAGAGTCATTCTTTTTCTTAAATTAATTCGAGTTTCGCATGCGCTCACTCGTTAGGTTTTAAGGTAATAAGGTCGTAAGGTCATGAGGTGAAATGTGCTTAATTGTTGTGAATATTTGCCTAATATCACCTTAAAACCTTGAAGTGAAACGACCTCAAGACCTTAAACCACAACGAATGAATGTGTATTTGTCATTTTGTCATAAAATCCGTTATTTTCCTGTCATAATGATTTCTTGTTGTCTTCGTATTTTGTGATTTCTGTCATCGTGCCTTGTTTTTGCGTAAAAAAGTGCGTTTTTTGAGTCTTTGTAAAAAGTGTTGATTGTCAGGTGGTTGCTGATAGGCGGTGATGATAGTTCCTTCTCTTTGTGCGGTGAAAGCTATCACTTTACCCTGTAAAAGCTATCGTTTTACCTTGTGAAAGCTATCGAATGACGATGAGAAAGCTATGCTTTTACATTGTGGAAGCTATCGAATGACATATAAAACTACAAAAACAGCAAAAAAAACAGGTGTCGCAGCGCATTTTCTTGTACTGTGACACCTGTTTTGTATCTCTTCGCCGAAGGGGTTGAAATAACAAAATGTCAGCAAAACTAAAGAAATACTGACATTTTGTAAACATTGTACACTTCTTTTGTGATATTAGTCCAGATAGAAGTCGGCGGTCAGTTCCTTGTACCACTCACTTCGTTGTCCGTCTTGTGTTAATACGGCAGTTTGGCAGGTAGGGTGGGGTGGTAAGGCTTTCTTAATTGTCAGCAGCACGCGCTTGGGCTGCTTGCGCTCTGTGGTGCTTATGAGCAGACGGTCCTTGATGAACATTGAGGCGTATGCACACTCCAGTTCGATGCTCTTTAGACAGTCGGTAGGCAACACGAGGTTCAGGGTGCCGTCATCAGTAAGCAGCCGCTTGCTGTGGGTTATGAGTTCGGCGTAGCTGAGTGATGTTGTGTGACGTGCTGTGTTACGGCTTTCGTCGGGACAGTTGAGACTGTTGTCGTAATACGGAGGGTTGCACGTTATCGCGTCAAACGGAGTGTCGCAAGTGAATGTCTGCAGGCTCACAGCCTCAATCCTTACCCTGCCAGAGAAAGGCGAAGCCGCAGCGTTCTCCTTTGCCTGGGCCGCCGCCTCATCGTCAATTTCAATCCCAGTCACTTCGGCATCGGCATAGCGCTGTGCCATCATGAGGGCTACGAGTCCGGTGCCGGTGCCTATGTCAAGGATGTGCCTGCCACCCTCTGCCCATGCACCGAGCAGTACGCCGTCGGTGCCCACCTTCATGGCGCAACGGTCTTGCCTTATGTTGAATTGCTTGAAAGAGAAGTGCGGATTACTCATTCGTGGTCAGGTTATAGGTTCTCCAGTTGTTTTTGTAAAGCCACAATCTCGTCCCTGTATTGTGCGGCGAGCATGAAGTCAAGGCTCTTGGCTGCCTCTTTCATACGTGTGGTGGCAGTGGCTATGGCAGCCTCTATCTGTTGCTTTGTCATGTGCTGTATTACAGGCTCTGCCGCCATTGCGCTGTAATTATCCTCCGGCTCAATGTATGCTACAGGTTTGCTGCTCTTAGTCTCCTCCTCGCTGACAGGACGCTGTGGGATGTTCTTCACTATCTGCTGCGGAGTTATGCCGTTAGCCTCGTTATATGCTATCTGCTTTGAACGGCGGCGCTCAGTCTCCTCTATCGTCTGCCTCATGCTCTCGGTGATGTTGTCGGCATACATTATCACCTTACCGTTCACGTTGCGCGCCGCGCGTCCGGCAGTCTGTGTGAGGCTGCGGTGTGAGCGCAGGAATCCCTCCTTGTCGGCATCGAGTATGGCTACGAGTGATACCTCTGGCAGGTCAAGTCCCTCACGCAGCAGGTTGATGCCCACCAATACGTCATAGACGCCGGCGCGCAGGTCGTTGAGAATCTGTACGCGGTCAAGGGTGCTGACGTCGGAATGTATGTAGTTTGTCTTTACTCCGTGGTTCAGCAGGTACTCCGTCAGTTCCTCCGCCATACGCTTTGTCAGTGTGGTGACAAGCACACGCTCGTGTTTCTCGGTGCGCTGGTTTATCTCCTCCATGAGGTCGTCTATCTGATTCTCTGTCGGGCGCACCTCTATGATAGGGTCAAGCAGTCCTGTAGGGCGTATTACCTGTTCTACCACCACGCCTCCGGCTTGTTCAAGCTCATATTCCGCCGGGGTGGCAGACACATAGATAGTCTGAGGGCGCAGCTCCTCAAATTCCTCAAAGCGTAGCGGACGGTTGTCAAAGGCTGCCGGCAGGCGGAAGCCATATTCCACGAGGTTCTGCTTGCGTGAACGGTCGCCGCCGTACATTGCCCTTATCTGTGGCACGGATACGTGGCTCTCGTCTATAAGCATCAGGAAGTCTTTCGGGAAGAAGTCAAACAGACAATAAGGGCGCTCGCCTGGCTGACGGCCGTCAAAGTAGCGTGAGTAGTTCTCTATGCCCGAGCAGTGGCCCAGTTCTTTTATCATCTCAAGGTCATACTCCACGCGCTCCTTTATGCGCTGCGCCTTGAGTTCGTCGCCAATGCTCTTAAAGTAGTCCACTTGTGCCACGAGGTCGTCTTGTATCTGCCGAACCGCCGTGACCTGCTGGTCTTTTGTGGTAACGAAAAGGTTGGCAGGGAATATCTGGTATTCGTCAAAGTGTTCCAGCGCATGGTATGATGTGCTGTCAACCTCCTCAATGTCGTCTATCTCGTCATCCCAGAAGGTGACCCTGAGCACACGCTCAGAGTAAGCCATCCAGATATCTACGGTGTCGCCCTTTACACGGAACTCTCCACGGCTCATCTCAAGGTCGTTGCGCACATACAGCGCATCGACAAGCTTGCGCAGGAAGTCATTACGCTCAATCCTTTCTCCGCGACGTATGCTGATGATGCTGCCCTGCATGGCAGAGGGACCGCCCATACCGTATATACATGACACGGAACTGACTACTATGACATCCTGACGCCCGGAGAGCAGTGCCGAGACAGCCGACAAGCGAAGGCGGTCTATCTCCTCGTTGATGGCAAGGTCTTTCTCGATATAGGTGTCGGATGCCGGCAGGTATGACTCCGGCTGGTAGTAGTCATAGTAAGACACATAATACTCCACGGCATTATGTGGGAAGAACCCTTTCATCTCCTCATACAACTGTGCCGCCAAGGTCTTGTTGTGTGAGAGTATGAGCGTAGGCTTGCCAAACTGTTGGATTACGTTTGCCATGGTAAACGTCTTGCCTGAGCCGGTGACACCAAGCAATACCTGTGCGTCATCGCCACGTCTCAGACCATCCACCAGCTGGCGTATGGCTTCGGGTTGGTCGCCCGTAGGCTTATACTTCGATGTGAGTTGGAAAGAGTTCATAGTGCAAAAGTACACAATTTCTTTATAATAAATGTTATAATTAAGGAAAATTTACTGAAAAATATGGAATTGAATTTGCCTATTTCGATAATAATGAGTAACTTTGCACTCTGAATGAAGAAAAATGTCCTTTTTATAATATTATGTACCGTCATGCTACTTACCAGTTGCGTGTCGGAATTTAATTATGTGTACCGCTCTACAGACTACAGCTATCGCTATGAGTATGCAAAGGAACAGTATGCAAAGGGAAAGTACAGTCGCGCCAATCTCCTCTTCGGTGAGATGGTGACGATGATGAAAGGAACGGACAACGGTGAGGAGTGTCTTTTCCTCTATGCCATGTCGGCGTATATGATGAAGGACTATGACTCCGCTGCGGAGGTGTTCAAGAAATATTTTACTTCTTACCCTAAGGGAATGTATGCAGAGGATGCATGTTACTACATAGCAGAGAGCCTGTACCGTAACGTGCCGGAACCACGTCTGGACCAGACTCCGACAGTGGCTGCCATTAAAGCCTATCAGGACTATATAGACATATTCCCATATAGTGAGAGAAAGACTACGGCAACAAACCGTATGTATGAGTTGCAGGACAAGCTGGTGCTGAAAGAGTATCTTAATGCGAAATTGTATTTTAATCTCGGTACCTACTTCGGTAACTGCATAGGCAGTGGTGGTAACAACTATGAGGCTTGTATCGTTACTTCGCAGAATGCCTTGAAGGATTACCCTTACACAACTCTCAGGGAACAGTTTGCATCACTTATCATGCAGAGCAAGTATGAGTTGGCTGTTCACAGCGTGAAAGAGAAGCAGGCAGAGCGATTCCAGGATGCAGAGGATGAATGCTATGGATTTATGAATGAGTATCCAGACTCGAAGGATATAGCCCTGGCAGAGAAATATATAGACAAGTGTAAGAAGTTCAGTGCAGGAAAACTGACATTCGACTGATTGCGGGTCTCTACATTATTATATAGCAATAGGAAATAAGCATTACAAATAATAAAGACAGAAAATGGATTACAAGAAATCAAAAGCACCTACAAACACTGTAACACGTAATATAATGGAGCTGTGTGATGGAACAGACAATATCTATGAGAGCGTTGCAATCATAGGAAAACGTGCTAACCAGATATCAAGTGAGATAAAGCAGGAATTGAGCAAGAAACTGGCTGAGTTCGCTAACTACAATGAGAGTCTGGAAGAGGTGTTTGAGAATCGTGAGCAGATTGAGATAAGCAGATATTATGAGAAGCTGCCAAAGCCAACGCTCATAGCCACAGAGGAGTTCCTTAACCATGACATATATTGGCATGACCCATCCAAAGACAGACGTAAAGACGAGGAGGACGACTATTAATTATGTGGCAGCGTAAACAAACAATATATCTGTTGCTGATAACCACGCTGCTCGTGGGAATGCAGGTGTTGCCGGTACTCTTGCTTAATGACCCTGTGGTGATGTCTGCTACTGCTACTGGTATGCAGGGGATGCCGCGTGAAGTGTATTCAGCTTTTATATATAATCCCAATAGCGGGGAATATACCTTTGGCTGGATGACTGCGCTTGCTGTTATCTCTATTGCAGTGGCAATGTTGTCTTTTCTTACTATCTTTGACTATAAGAACCGCCGTCGTCAGATGCGTGGATGCCGCTTGGGACAGTTGTTGCTGTTGCTGTGGTGTGTGGTGTGTGCTTTAGTTGCTTTCGTTGAGAAGCAGGGTGGTGTCACCCCACAGTTTGGCGTGTGTCTCCCGATAGTGAGCATAGTGCTCTATTGGCTTGCGTACAAAGGCATAAAGCATGACGATGATTTGGTACGCTCTGCGGACAGGCTGAGATAGAATCTTACATGAGATAGTTTACAATAAAATAGTAAATGATGCGACAAATATCAGGGCTTTCCTGCGTATTTGTCGCATTATTTTTGTCTTGTCGGTAATTTTATTTGTAAAAAACAGGAAATAATTTTTGTAGTTTGAAAAATAGTTGTACTTTTGTCTTTGTAAAATAAAATAAAATTATCTTAACGAAAGGAAATTATAATGAAAAAGTTATTTTTAGTTGCAGCAATGACAGTAGCTGCTTTATCTGTTAGTGCACAGTCAAAAGTAAAGCCAGGAACATGGAGTATTCAGCCAAAGGCTGGTGTAACTATAACATCTGTTACAGGTTTGGATGAATTTGATGGGTTTATGAATGATGTTGCCGTAAAATCAGAGAGTCAGGTCAACGTAGGTGCTACCATCGGTGCAGAGGCAGAGTATCAGATAAATGACCGCTTCAGCGTAGCAGCAGGCGTAGGCTATATTATGCAGGGTAAGCAGTGGGATGATTACAAGGTTCCAGGAACAGAGATAAAGGATTTGAAGATAGATCTGGGTTACATTAACGTTCCTATCGTAGCAAACTATTACATTTTCAAAGGCCTTGCCGTAAAGGCTGGTGTGCAGTTCGCATTCATGACAAATGCTAAGTATAAATATACAGTGAAAACTGGAAATACTGAGACAACGCAGGACATAGACATCAAGGATAACTGCAAAACGTTTGACTTCTCTATCCCTGTAGGTGTTTCTTATGAGTTTGACAACCATATCGTGATAGATGCACGCTACAACATAGGTGTTACCAAGGTGTTGGATGGTGCTACAAACCACAACAGCGTATTGCTCGCTACTGTAGGTTACAAGTTCCGCCTCTAATCAGTGGCTTTGTAAAGAGAAAAAGACATAACAGTCCCTGCCCCGTTGAGGGCGGGGATTTTTTTGTGTCTTACGGAAAGATAGATTTGTGTATATAGGAAAAAAACATTACCTTTGTGGTATGGCAAAGATGGTGAATGAACTTAACCTGCGTGATGTGTCGTTTCTAAACCTTATGCAACGACGCATTTTCAACGTGCTGATAGTAGCAAATCCATACGACGCGTTCATGCTTGAGGATGACGGGCGTGTGGATGAGAAGATATTCTCTGAGTATATGCAACTGGGATTGCGCTATCCGCCGGTGTTCAAGCAGGTGTCAACAATAGACGAGGCTGCCGCAACGCTCAGCGGCACACAGTATGACCTCGTTATATGTATGCCGGGTAATGCCGACAATGACGCTTTTGACGTGGCACGTGCCGTGAAGTCAATGTCGCCAGACATACCATGCGTGGTACTAACGCCGTTCTCACACGGTATCAGCCGACGTATGCAAGACCTTGACCTGAGTATCTTCGACTATATCTTCTGTTGGCTGGGCAACACGGAACTGATACTCTCTATCATAAAACTGATAGAGGACAAGATGAACGTGGATAATGACACGCGCGAGGCTGACGTGAAGTGTGTGTTGTTAGTAGAGGACAATATCAGGTTTTATTCTTCCATCCTGCCCAACCTGTATAAATATATCCTTACGCAGAGCCTGAACTTCGCCACCGAGGCGCTTAACTCTCAGGCGGAGATGTTGCGTATGCGTGGCAGACCGAAGGTGTTGCTCGCTCGTAGTTATGAAGAGGCATGGCAGCTTTACCAACAGTATAAGGATAATATGCTTGGCGTTATCTCTGACTGCCGCTATCCGCATAACGGGGAGACAGACCCGAAGGCGGGACTTACTTTGCTGAAGAATGTACGAGAGCAGGATGAGTTCCTGCCGCTGATACTTGAGACATCTGAGACAGACATAGTGATTGACACCATAGGAGTGCGTGTGCTTGATAAGAACTCGAAGAAGTTTAATGTGGACCTGAAGCATATCCTTGAGGAACATTTCGGTTTCGGAGATTTCCTTTTCCGTAATCCTGATTCGGGTGAGGTGGTCGCCGTGGCACATAATCTGAGAGACCTGCAGCATCTTGTATTTGAGTTGCCTCATGATACTATGCGCTATCATGTCAGTCGTAACCATATATCACGTTGGCTTGCTGCGCGCTGCATATTCTCTGTAAGTTCGTTCCTGCGTGATATAACATGGCATAAATACCCGGATGTTGACATGCACCGTCAGGTGATATTTGATGCCATAGTGGCTTACCGCCACATGAAGAACCTCGGCGTGGTAGCCGTGTTCAACAAAGACCGCTTTGACTCTTACTCACACTTCGCGCGTATTGGTGACGGCTCGTTGGGAGGAAAGGGTAGAGGCCTGGCATTCCTTGACAATATAGTGAAGAAGCATACCGAGTTGCAGCAGTTCCCCGGCGCACGTGTTTATATACCAAAGACGGTGGTGCTGTGTACCGACCTCTTTGACCAGTTCATGGACTCCAACCAGTTGTGGGAGATAGCTCTCAGTGACGCTTCAGATGAGGAAATACTGCATGCTTTTGTTGCCGCCAAGCTGCCAACGTCTCTGCTTGAGGATTTCAATACTATCATTGATGCTACGCACAAGCCGCTGGCCATACGCTCATCATCGCTGCTTGAGGACAGTCATTATCAGCCATTCGCTGGTATATACAGCACATATATGATACCATATACCGAGGACCGTGAGCTGATGCTCCGTAATCTCGGAACTGCGATAAAGTCTGTTTATGCCTCTGTGTATTACCATGACTCAAAGGCTTATATGACAGCCACGCAGAATGTCATAGACCAGGAGAAGATGGCTGTGGTGATACAAGAGGTGGTGGGACAGCAATATGGCACACATTACTATCCTAATATAAGTGGTGTGCTGCGTTCGCTGAACTATTATCCTATAGGCGAGGAGAAGCCTGAGGAAGGCATTGCTGCACTGGCTCTTGGACTGGGTAAGTATATCGTTGACGGTGGTCAGACGCTGCGAGTGTCGCCTCATCATCCTAAGCAGGTGATGCAGATGTCAGAGATGGAGATAGCTCTCAGACAGACGCAGACACAGTTCTATTCCATAGGTCTGCCTACAGGAAAAGAGGTGAGCGTGAATGATGGTTTCAATATAGAGAAACGAATGGTGAAAGAGGCAGATGAGGATGGCTCTTTACAATATATAGCTTCCACCTTTGATCCCTATGATCAAGTAATAAGACCAGGGCTCTATGAGGGCGGACGTAAGGTTATATCTTTCAATGGAGTGCTTGAGCAGGAGGTGTGGCCCTTGCCAGAACTGATGCAGATGACGTTGCGCCTTGGTGAGGAAGAGATGCGGCGTCCGGTGGAGATAGAGATGGCTTGTAACATCCATCCCGATAAGACGGGAGAGTTCTACTTGTTGCAGATACGCCCGATAGTGGACAGCAAGCAGGTGCTTGACGAGGACTTGCTCGCCATACCTGACGAGACTCTGTTGCTGCGCTCGCACAACTCGTTGGGACACGGTATCATTGAGGGTGTGAAATATGTGGTGTATATCAAACTTGATGACAATTACTCTGCATCTAACAATGACCTTGTGTCTGATGAGATAGACTCACTTAACGATAAGTTCCTTGCCAAAGGCGAGGGGTATATCTTGATAGGCCCGGGCAGATGGGGCAGCAGTGATTCATGGCTCGGTGTACCAGTGAAGTGGCCTAACATCTCCGGGGCGAAACTGATAGTGGAAGAGATACTGCCAAGTGCATACGTGGACCCGTCACAGGGTACACACTTCTTCCAGAACCTGACATCACTCGGCGTCGGTTATTTCACTATCGATGTGTATCATGACAAAGAAACCAACCCTATAGACGAAAATCGCGAATATCAGCAGGCGGAGCTGGAGATATTAAACCGCCAGTACCTTGATTCTCAGCCTGCCGTGCACGAGACGCGATTCATACGTTGTGTGGAACTGCCACAGGCATGCACCATCAAGATGGACGGTATGAAGCAGGAGGGTGTGGTTGTAATATAATGGTAAAAAGAAAGCAGAACTAAAACTTAAACATAAATGATAAAAGGATTTCTCTCTAAGATGTGTAGCGTTGCGGCGCTTCCATTCTTGTTATTTTCATGCAGCGTTATGGCGCAAAGTACAGACAAAAAACTCGTGTTAAAGAACACTACAGACACTTTGTCAGAGCTAACCGTCTATCTTCCAAATGCTAAGACGGCTACAGGCAGGGCGGTGGTGTGCTGTCCCGGTGGTGGCTATACCCATCTGGCTATGGAACATGAGGGACATAACTGGGCGGAGTATTTCAATGCTCAGGGTATAGCCCTCGTTGTGTTGAAGTATCGTATGCCGAACGGTGACCGTAACATTCCGCTCTCTGACGCTTACAGCGCTATTCGTATGGTAAGGGATAACGCCAAGGACTGGCATGTAAATCCTAATGATGTGGGTATCATGGGTTCCAGTGCAGGCGGACATCTTGCTTCTGCTGTCTCTACACATGCGGATGAGGCAGTAAGACCAAACTTCACCATACTCTTTTACCCTGTCATATCAATGAATGAGTATGAGACTCATAAAGGTTCTTGTGTGGGTTTCCTCGGCGACAAGCGTAATGACAAGGCATTGCAGTGGGAGTGGAACTCGGCAACGGCAGTAAAGCCTGGTACTCCTCCGGCAATAATCCTACTTGCCAGCGATGACAATGCCGTGCCTGCACTCACAAACGGTGTGTCATATTATACAGCAATGATAAAAGCCGGTAATAGGTGCGCACTGATGTGCTACCCTTCAGGTGGACATGGTTTCGGCTTCAAGAGCACATTCAAGTATCATGACCAGATGCTTGGCGAACTGACTCGCTGGCTTGAAACTTTGCCGTCTAAAAAGTAATATACACCAAATGACAAAATGAAAGCTATCACTTTACGATGTAAAGTGATAGCTTCTCATTATGTTGAGGGTTTGGAGCTATGGTTTTGATATTGAAAAAAGAGGTTGTATCTTAAAAAAGACACAACCTCTTTTGTTATATCACGAATAAGTGAATTAGTTGTTCTCAGGACGCAGCTGACGAACGGTCTCAGCTGTACGCCACATCTCAGAGTCGTGGAGAGCTGCGAGTTCCTTCTCAAGACCTACGCGGTAGTCAGGCTTAGAGTTAGCGTCGATAGAAATCTGAGCTTCGTTACCAGACTTTACAGACTCATAGAGCTGCTGTACTACAGGCTTGATAGCATCATGGAAACGTGGATACCAGTCAAGCGCACCGCGCTGAGCTGTGGTAGAGCAGTTAGCATACATCCAGTCCATACCCTTCTCAGCGAAGAGAGGCATGAGTGACTGTGTGAGCTCCTCAACTGTCTCGTTGAATGCCTCAGAAGGAGTGTGGCCGTTCTCACGGAGAACCTCATACTGAGCAAGCAACAGACCCTGGATTGCACCCATCAGTGAGCCACGCTCACCAGTGAGGTCAGATGTAGCCTCGCGCTGGAATGTGGTCTCGAAGAGGTAACCAGAACCGATACCGATACCAAGAGCCAGTGTACGGTCAAGAGCCTTACCTGTAGCATCGTTATATACTGCGTAAGAAGAGTTCAGACCGCGACCCTCGAGGAACATAGTACGGAGTGATGTACCAGAACCCTTAGGAGCTACCATGATGACATCAATGTCCTTTGATGGAACGCAACCTGTGCGGTCAGACCATGTGATAGCAAATCCGTGTGAGAAGTAAAGAGCCTTACCTGGTGTGAGGTACTTCTGCAGGGTAGGCCATACAGACATTACAGCTGCGTCAGAGAGCAGACACATAATGATGGTACCCTTGTCGGCTGCCTCCTCGATAGAGAACAGAGTCTCACCTGGAACCCAACCGTCGTTGATAGCCTTCTCAAAGGTCTTACCTTGACGCTGACCTACGATAACGTTGAAACCATTGTCGCGCAGGTTGCAAGCCTGACCAGGTCCCTGTACGCCATAACCAATAACGGCTATGGTCTCGTCTTTCAAAATTTCACGGGCTTTCTCAAGTGGGAATTCCTCACGTGTCATTACCTCTTCGATAACGCCACCAAAATTCATTTTTGCCATAGTTTGTTTTTATTTAATGTTTATGTTCAAATTTTTTTATCTGTACTTAGTTGCAAAGTTAGTAATTTATTTTGAAACAAGCAAATATTTCTCTATTCTTTCTTGAAAAGAAGCATTACTCGTGCCAGTTCTGTCTCTTCTTCGCCGTCATTATGGCGTGCCAGACGGAAGTAGTGCATTTCTCCGTCTGCTTCTGTCTTGTCCTCGGCGGTGTGGTATATGCGGACGGTGTCGCCCCAGTGCCCCTCTGCCACGTAGGCTATCTCGATGCGGCGCATCTGGTGGCTGCGGAAGAAGTCGGGCGGCAGTGTGTCCATCACGTGGTCTATGTAGCGCATGGAGTTGAGATGACAGTTCACGTCAAGGTCGCCGTATAGCACCTTGAACGTGGTGTACTCGCTCATCTCTGGTGTCTTAACCCTTGACACGTCCTTTATAGGACATGGCTTTTCTGGATACAGATAGTCTTTTATCTTGCCATCATGGATGGCGAGAATGTCCTGCGGCTCACGCGTGTTGGTGTCTATCATTGCCCAAATGCTCTTGGCATAGCCATAGACGGTCTTGTTGTCCTCAGACACGATGGCCCAGTTACGTTTGGTGAAGAACTTCATGGCATTCTCCACCCATGTCTCAATATAGAATTTATCATGCTCCTTCGGAATACTTTCAAGCTCAATCGCAAGTCGGGAGAGTACCCATGTCTTGTTCTGAGTCCAAAGGTATGTCATACCAAAGCCGCGCTCAGTGGAGTGCATGTCAGAGGCGTTGAGCAGGTCGTTGCCGAGATGACCTATGCACAGCTTCTTCGTAAAGTCGCAGTGAAAGGCATCGGCAGAGGTATGGTATAGAGGTGTGGTTTTCTCGTCTGTCATGTAATATTCTTTTATTGGTAAACACGGATAATGCAAGACATACATATATTATAATAGGTGTATGCTTGTATTATCCGTGTGGGTTTCTAAGTATCGTGTGTCACGAATTATCCTATGCTGGTTTAGCAAGGACGGGTCTTAGGCAGGTTGAATACGTCCTGTACCTCTTTCATAGCCTCTGGTGTCATGCCGTCTGGCTCGCTGCCCATGCTGCGTGCGCACATATATATGTTTGCGGCCTTACAGAGCACGTCTGTCTGGTCGAAGGCATCCATGATGTCCTGGCCTACAGCTACTGTGCCGTGTTTCTCCCACAGAACAACATCGTGTTTCTTTATCTTCTCCAGTGTGTCCTTGGCAAGTTCCACTGATGATGGCAGACCGTAAGGTACGATACCGATACCAAGTGGAGCGAAAGCAAGAGTCTCTGGAATCATAGACCACAACACGCGCGTCATCTCATCGCCACGAAGGAAACGCTCTATATGGCTCATGGCAACGAGCTCAATAGGGTGTGTGTGCAGTGTAGCCTTGTAGCATGAGCCAGTCTCAAGCAGATAGTTCTGCAGTGCGAGGTGTGTTGGCAGCTCTGATGTAGGTGCAACTGGTTCGTCGGCTATTATCTCATAGCTGGCACAGTCGTCGCAGATGCGCACGATAGAACCGTTCTGCATAGGCCAACGTGCAAGGTCGCGCATACGCTTGCCGGTACCCTTGCAATAGAAGTACTTGCCCTTCAGCTGTGGAAGTACCATGCCAATCTGCTTTACAGGGGCGATTGCAGGCATTGCCTTACACTCATCGTCCATAAACTCAGTTACATTAACGGTGATGTTACCGCCGTTACGCTCTGCCCAACCCTTCTGCCAGAGGTAACCTGTTACCTCTGCAACCTGGTCAATGACAGCTTTCAGGCCGTCACGGCCATCAAGAATACTTTTCATTTCTTTTTATATTAGATTAATTGTTTTAGTTTCGCTAATGTTCAACGTATTTGTTTTTCGGTAGTCTAAAAATTATATCAACTGCGGCAGGAAGCAACTTATGACAAGTACTATGATACCCACGATAAGCACGGTGATAGTCTTCTGTGAGCATCCCTTCCACTCCTTGAGTATGATGCCCCATACGTTAGAGAATACTACGTTGAGTGCCATGAGTATACAGAATGCCAAAGTGGTAAGTGTAGGAGACTCTGTGAGGAATCCCTTGCCCAGTGACAGTCCGAAGAACTGGCTGTACCACAGTGCACCAGCCAAGAGACAGAACAACAGGTTGTTGCCCCATACAGTACTCTTTGTATAGTCGCTCCATGTGCCATTCTTCTGGTTCTGGTAGAAACAGTAGATGGCGTTGGTGATGAATCCGCCGAAAGTAACGAGGAATGTTGCCGGCAGTGTGCGGAACATTGGGTCGGTGAGTTCGCCGAAGTTGATATCCTTGCCAAACTCAAGGCCGACGTTGAAACAGCCGCTCATGAAACCTGCGAGCAGGGCGATAGCCAGTCCCTTTGGGAAGTTAAAGTCCTTTACGGCTGCCTTCTTCTCTTCTTCAGAGAGTGATGCGGCTTTCATGCTACCTGCCATACCGATGATGGCAATGCCTAAGAGCGTTACTACAACACCTATGATTACAGCGTATGTCAATGAGTCAAGTGCGTTGAGTTCCGGGAAGAAGATGTTGAGCAACACCGGACCCATGATTGTACCGAGGCCGGCGCAAGTGCCGAGAGCGATAGACTGACCTAATGCTACGCCAAGGTAACGCATTGATAAGCCGAAGGTCAAACCGCCGACTCCCCACAGAACGCCGAAGAATATTGTCATCCAAAGGTTAAAAGATGGTGCATCTGCAAACAGTCCGAACAGAGACTCGCCTGCAGGAACAGCTAACAATGCTCCGAGGAAAGGCAGTACGAGCCATGCGAATACACCCTGTATAATCCAGTAAGACTCCCAAGACCAATCCTTAATCTTGTTTATAGGCACATAACAGCTTGACTGGCAGAAAGCACCTATTGCTATTATTAGCAAACCTAATACTATTTCCATTTGTTCTTTAATAAAGTAAAAACGGATGAAAGAAGAAAGCTCATTTTAATGAATAAACTTTCCTCCTTCATCCTTATTCATTTGTTAGAAAATTATCTCTTGCTTGTTACGTCTGCTACGTACTTGTCGATGTCAGCGATGAACTCCTGACCTACAGGTACGTTGTTACGTACGCAGAACTCGTCATATACAGCCTGCCATGGCATAGCCTTCTGCTCCTCAATAAGTGCGAGCACCTTGTAGCCCTCACCTGCAAGCTCAAGCTTAGAGATACACTCTGTTGGCTCAAGCAGAGCGCGGAGCATGCACTTCTGTGCAGAACGAGAACCGATAACGTATGCACCGATACGGTTGATAGAGCCATCGAAGAAGTCAAGGCCATAGTGTACACGGTCAAGAGCGCCGGCACGTACAATCTCGAAGAACAGTTCCTGTGTTGGGTCGTCCATGATTGTAACGTGATCAGAGTCCCAACGTACCGGGCGTGAAACGTGAAGCATCAGCTCCTTGATGAATGGCAGAACGGCAGAAACCTTGTCTGCTGGAGACTCTGTTGGGTGATAGTGACCTGTATCGATGGTCAGAATCTTGTCGTTCTGTGCTGCGTATGCTGTGTAGAAGTCATGTGAACCAACGGTGAATGACTCGAGACCGATACCGAATACCTTACCCTCGATACAATCCTTCATCATAGGCTGCTTCTTCTCGAATACCTCGTCGAGAGACTTCTTCAGAGTGTTACGATAAAGAGCGTGGTTTACAGATACGTCCTTGCAACCGTCGTGTACCCAAAGGTTCATGATACATGGGTCATTCTGTGCCTCACCCATAGCGTTTGCGATGTCACGGCAACGCTTTGTGTGCTCTACCCAGAACTTACGGATGCTCTCATCTGGATTAGCGAGTGACAGTGAGCCAGACTTTGGATGTGAGAAAGAAGAAGAGTTGAAGTCAAGCTTCGTGTTGTTCTCCTTAGCCCAGTCAATCCAAGACTGGAAGTATTCAACGGTTACCTCGTCACGGTCAACGACCTTGCCCTTGAAGTCACCATATATCTCATGAAGGTTCAGACGGTGGTTACCAGGAATAAGAGACTTAGCCTTTAGAATATCCTGACGAAGCTCGTCAATATTGCGTGCGGCACCAGGGAAGTCGCCAGTTGACTGAATACCGCCAGACATAGCGCCTGCCTGTACCTCAAATCCCTTCACGTCGTCTGCCTGCCAGCAGTGGAGTGACAGGTGGAAATCCTGCAGCTGCTTGAGTACCTTCTCGGTATCTACACCAATCTCAGCGTAGCGCTCTTTTGCTACTTCATAAGCCTTTGAAATAAGTTCTGTTTTCATTGTTTTGGTTTTTTAGAATTATTGATTGAATTTATTGTTAACAAATTTTTTGTGTATTATGAACTGTGAACTGTCACATTATCCTTTCTTCGCAATAATCTCCTCAAACTTCTTGAAGGCAGCATCCCATTCGCTCTTGTCAGCAGGGGTGAACCTCTTAAGTTCAAGGCTGTTGGCTATCACACCGCGCATGTCCCAAAGGTCTTTTACCTCACCAGCAGCCTTTGCCTGAACCATGATGTTGCCTAAAGCAGTACCCTCCTGTGGTCCTGCAAGAACCTCTACTCCGCATGAATTAGCAGTAAACTGGTTAAGATAGTTATTGAGAGAACCACCACCGATGATGTGCAGTACCTCGATAGGGAACGATGCCATCTCTGTGAGATAAGTGAATACTTGTCTGTAACGAAGAGCGAGAGAATCGAAGATGCAACGGCATATCTCTGCATATCCTTGAGGAACATGCTGGCCTGTCTGCTCACAGTATGACTGTATTGCCTCTACCATTGATGAAGGGTTGGCAAACATTGCGTCATCAGGATTAATCAGACTTTGGAAGGCTGGCTGCTTCATAGCCTCAGCCTGAAGTTCAGGGTGTGATTTAGGTGCGTCAGTCCACTCCTTGCGGCAACGCTCATAGAGCCACATGCCGCAGATGTTTTTGAGGAAACGGGTAGTGCCCTCAATGCCGCCTTCGTTAGTGAAGTTACGGTCGTATGACACCTTATTTATTATAGCATCCTTCGTCTCTATACCCATGAGTGACCATGTTCCGCTTGACAAGTATGCGAATTTCTCGTCCTTGGCTGGTACAGCGGCAACGGCAGAACCAGTATCATGTCCGGCTACAGCTACAACAGGTATGGCTCCAAGGCCTGTCTCCTTCTGTATGGCGTCGGTTAATGTGCCTACAAGGTCGCCAGGGTTAACCATACGTCCGAATTTGCTTTGGTTAAGTCCCAGAGAAGCAAGCAGGCGTGGGTCAAGCTGTTTTGTTCGTGGATCAAGTAACTGGGCTGTTGAGGCTATTGTGTACTCACATACCATGTTGCCTGTAAGCATATAGCTCAAAGCGTCAGGAATGAAGAGAATCTTCTGTGCGTTCTTCAATGCGCTGTTTCCGGCGCGCTTCATAGCATAAAGTTGGAAGATGGAGTTGAAGTTAAGGAACTGTATTCCTGTTACTCCATATACGTCCTCGCGTGACATTACATTGTCAAGATAATCCTCCATTGCATCAAATGTGTGAGGGTCGCGATATGCTATAGGCTGGCTGATACTGCCATCCTCGGCTACACATACGAAGTCAACACCCCAAGTGTCAATGCCGATGCTTGTGATTTGTATATTCTGTTGCTTTGCTTTCTTCAGACCTTTTATAATCTCATAGTAGAGAGCGTAGATGTCCCAATAGAAATGTCCGTTTACTTCTATCAGGTTGTTATCAAAGCGTGTGAGCTCCTCAAGCTCGATTTTGCCGCCATTAAGTGCACCGATGATAGTACGTCCGCTGGTGGCACCAAGGTCCACAGCAAAAAAACATTTGTTATTCATAGTTAGTATCGTTATTTGATTGTTGGTCGTTTTTTACGATTCATAGTATTAGGATATGCCATTACCCAAATATACCAATCAGAACACAAAGGTAAATAAAAATCTTGAAAATCTATCCTAAAACATGTTCAAAAGAGACTTTTTTATAATTATTTTCAAAAAAAAGTCATTAAAATTACTTTTGTATTGAAATTTTTATTATCTTCGCATTTAGTTTGCAAAGTAGACATTACAAAAAGAACTAATAACAAACCTTACATTTAATCTATATAAACATAACAAATGTCGTTTATTACAATTATTGTCTGTGCATTTGTCATAGGCTATGCGTTTATCGCTCTTGAGAGCGTGACAAAGATTAATAAGGCTGCCATTGCAGTCTTGATGTGTGTAGTGTGCTGGACCCTGTTAGCTCTTGGATATGAAGGGCTTGCTTTGCCGGATTTTGAGCTTAACGAGTCTATAGAGAAAAATCTCGGTGAGGCTGGTACGACACTGTTTTTCCTTATGGGTGCAATGACTATTGTGGAAATAGTTGATCAGCATGGGGGCTTTAACTGGGTGCGCGGTGCGCTGGCATCAAAGACTAAGCGCTCTTTGCTGTGGAAGATTGCCTTTATGACCGCAATACTCTCAGCGGTGCTTGATAATCTTACCACATCTATCGTCATGATAATGATATTGCGTAAGTTGGTGCAGGATAAGCAGGACCGTATATGGTATGCTGTATGTGTAATCATAGCAGCCAATGCCGGTGGCGCGTTCTCACCTATAGGTGATGTGACAACCATCATGCTGTGGAACGGCAAGATGATAACCGCTCTCGGTGTAATCAGTGAGATTATAGTACCATCGTTCATCGCTTTCATCGTGCCTACGGCAGTCATGCAGATGCACTTGAAGGGTGAGTTGCCTAAGGTGGAGGATAAGCGTGAGGTGGAGATCAGTCATATAACAAAGAACGAGCGCATCATGATATTCTGTCTCGGTGTGGGCGGTCTGTGCTGTGTGCCTGTATTCCATACGGTGACGGAGTTGCCAGCATTCATGGGCATACTCGGTGTACTTGGCATTCTCTGGTGTGTGACGGAGATTATCTACCGCAAGAAGGAGGAGCATGACCCAATGGCAAAGCGTGTTACGAAGATGCTCTCACGCATAGACCTCTCCACCATAATGTTCTTCCTCGGCATACTGATGGCTGTGGCCGTGCTGAGTGAGATAGGAGTATTGGAGGCAGTAGGTAAGTGGCTTGACCAGGCGGTGGGCAACGACTATCTCATAACCGGCGCTATCGGTATATTGTCATCGATAGTTGACAATGTTCCGCTCGTGGCAGGTGCAATGAAAATGTATGCAATAGACCCGACTTCTGTTAACCTTGCCGTGGACGGCATCTTCTGGCAGCTTTTGGCATACTGTGCCGGTGTGGGCGGCTCAATGCTCATCATCGGCTCTGCCGCTGGTGTGGTGGTGATGGGACTGGAGCACATCAACTTCGGTTGGTATATGAAGAATGTCACATGGATAGCCTTTGTTGGTTATGTGGCAGGCATCGTATGCTACTGGTTTGAAAAGACATATATATTCTAAATGGACGAACAGATATTTTTCGCTATAAACGGCGCTCACAACATCTTTCTTGACCAGTTAATGACATTGCTGACAGGGAAGGTGGTGTGGGTGCCGCTTTATTTAAGTCTGCTTTATGTTGTCTGGTATAATTACTCATGGCGTGGAGTCTTGGGAGTATTACTGATGGTCGGAGTGGGTATGCTCTTTACGGATATGCTTAACTCGCAGGTTATACGTCCGTGGATAGGCAGGCTTCGTCCGAGTAATCCTGATAATCCAATAGCTCCGTTGGTACACGTCGTTAATGGTAGGCATGGCAACGGCTGCGGTTTTCCTTCGGCACACAGTGCAAATATGTGGATGCTTACGTTTGTCATGGCACACTGGCTGAGAAATTATGCCTTGTCATTTTCTATGGCAGCGTTGTCGTTGTTGATATGCTATTCGCGTGTATATCTGGGATATCATTATCCAGGGGATATCTTAGGTGGATTTGTCTGGGCGTTCATGGTAGTATATGTGTTACGGTATATACATATAAGGCGTTTTAAGTTTGCATCTGTTTCGTCCCCAGGTAGAATATGGGTGCCAATATCTGTCATGTGTGTTATCTTGTTGTCTATGCTCTGCTATTCCTTGATAGAAATATAATAAGAAAATTCGATGAGAAAAACCATATTGTTATTGCTGTTGTTGGCACATGGCGCTATATTGTCGGCACAGTCAAAGAAAATAGGAGACTATATAGAGTCTTATTCTTTTAACGAACCTACGAATCGTGGGGCGCGTGAGACGCAATATGTGCCAGTTGACGGGGACTTCCTGTGTGTGAATGGAAAAAACAGATACACCCGCGCTTTGTATGGCTCGAATACGGATTACAGGGTAGAGACGAGTGATAAACCTATATTCGCATTGTTTAAGGCGAAGAACTATTGTAATGTCCGTTTTTATATTGACGGTGTACAGCTTGACAGTGTTGCTTACTGTGAGGCACGTTACGGTAAAGGCCGTAGAAGTTATGTCTTGAGAGATAAGCGATGGGGTGATAATGCGGAGTTGCGCATTGAGTGCGTAGCCATGCATGATGCGGAAGGAGTGTATTGGTATTTCCTTGCAAAAGACTTTGCTGCTAAAGAAGTCGTGTTGAGAAGTAAGATATGCAGGACGGTAGCGAAGAAACTTAGCAGAAATGGAGATATAGGTGCAGACAAACCCGGGTGTTTTGAACCGTCACCTACAGAGGAAGGTTTGGTAGAGAAAAGCCTGACATTCATAAGCGAAGCGATGGCGGTCTCAACGCCATACGCTGAGAAAGAAAAGGGCCATACTCTTTCTCTGCAGTTGGTGACAGCGGATGTACTTGCAAAATATACGGCGTCAAAGAAACATTTTGAGACCTTGGCGGAGCGAGTGGTATTCCATACACCAGACCCTGTGTTTAACACCCTCGGCAGTACATTGGCTCTTGCAGCTGATGGAGTCTGGGATGGTGAGACATGGTTGCATGGCGCTATAGGATGGCGTATGCCGTTGGCCGGTTGGCGTGCAGGCTATCTTGGTGACGTCCTTGGGTGGAATGACAGAGCAGTGAGTCATTTCAACGCTTATGCAAACTCACAGGTGACAGATGTTCCTGCAACAATACCTTCTCCGTCACAAGATCCGGCAATGAACCTTGCGCGAGCGGAAAAGAAATGGGGTACTCAGATGTATTCTAACGGTTATATTTGCCGTAACCCGAACCGTAATGACCAAATGCATCATTACGATATGAACCTTAATTATATAGATGAGTTGCTATGGCATTTCCAGTATGATGCTGATACGGCATATATGCGCCGGATGTGGCCTGTGATAACATCTCATCTTGCATGGGAGAAGAGAAACTTTGATAAGGACAACAATCATCTCTATGATGCTTACTGCTGTATATGGGCAAGTGATGCCTTGTATTATAATGGTGGTGAGGTGACTCATTCTACCGCGTATAATTACAGGGGAAATCTGCTGGCGGCAAAGATAGCCCGTATAATAGGTGAGAACCCACAGCCATATCAGGAAGAGGCTGATGCCATATTGAAGGCTATGAACGAAAATCTGTGGACGGGTAATCACTGGGCAGAATATAAAGATGTGATGGGGCTGAAGAGGGTGCATCCCAATGCGGCGCTATGGTCGGTATATACACCGGTGGACTGTGGTGTGGGTACTGCACAGCAGATGTTCTCGACTACACAGTATGTGGACAGTAACATTCCCCATATTAAGGTGGAGTGTGCAGACAATAGAGGAGAGGACCTGTCAGTCGTAAGCACCAGTAACTGGATGCCTTATGCTTGGTCTATAAATAATGTGGCGTCGGCAGAGATAATGCACACGGCGCTCGCATTCTTTGAAGCTGGCAGGGCTGCCGAGGGAATGGAACTGGTAAAGGCGAACCTGATGGACCAGATGTATTTGGGACAGTCTCCTGGTAATCTGGGACAGATAAGCTATTATGACGCAGCGCGTGGCGAGTCTTATAGGGATTTCGGAGATAACGTGGGCATATCGGCGCGTGCCATAGTGCAGGGCGTGTTTGGAATAGTGCCGCAGGCACTTGACGGTCTGTGTATAATTCGTCCAGGATTCCCGTTAGAGTGGGATAGCGTAGAGGTTAAGACTCCATATCTCTCATATATATATATAAGGAGTGGAAATAAGGGCGTTTTCAAGATAAACCAAAACTTTACCCGGCCTTTGCGCTTGGTTGTCAGGATAAACGGCAACGGAGGCGACTACACGGACTATGACGTGACAGACGGAGAGGTCGTGGTGACAGTTCCTGAGCTTGCGGAGCCTGCAGTAGATGATGTCAAGAGTGACGTCAACAATCCTTATGAGAAATTCAATGAGGTGAAGACTGGTGTCGATATGCAGCCAGTCGTTGTACCTTACAATGCAAGTGTCACAGACATATTCAGGAACCAATACCTTTCTCCACGTCCTAACAGCACATCGCTGGAGCTGCCGGTTCAAGGAATAGGAGAGTGGTGCCATCCTAAGTTTATGGTTGATATTGATGACAGTGGACTGCGTTCTATGATAGACAATGATAACATAGAACTCGGAGGAGTCAATTGGCGTATGCCGTCAAAAGGAAAGAATGTTCTCTTTGCCTCATTATGGGATAACTACCCCGATGAGGTAGAGGTGCCTGTGGGCAAGAAAGCCGATGGTGTGAATATCATGGTGGCAGGTAGTACCAACCATATGCAGTTCGATATAGACAATGCCATGATTGTTGCTGTCTATGCGGACAACACTACGGACACGCTGGCTTTGCGCCCGCCATATAACTATTGCCCGATAGAACAGGATTATTACGTTGATGGCAAGGCTTTCCGTGGTGCACAAAACGCGCCGTTGCGTGTCAGCCTTTCTACAGGAAAGGTGTCACGACATCTGGGCAACGAGATGGAAGTGCCACTTACGGAAGTATATGGCAGGGAACTGAAAGGTGGCGCGGCACAGATACTGTCAATGCCGCTCAATGGCAGGAAAAAGCTGAAGGCAATAAGACTGCGTTGTCTGTCGAATGACGTGGTAGTGGGCATTATGGCTGTAACATTATATAAGAATAAGAATAAATAAACAGATAATGATTATGAAGATTGATTATGAGAAATGTGGTGGCCTGGTGCCAGCCATTATCCAGGACGCAGTAACTAAAAACGTCTTGATGCTGGGGTATATGAATCAGGAGGCCTTTGATAAGACCATTGCCACAAAGAAGGTTACGTTCTGGAGCCGCAGTCGCCAGTGCCTGTGGACAAAGGGAGAGACAAGCGGCCATTTCCTTGATTTGGTTGATATCAAGGTTGATTGTGACAATGACACACTCTTGGTAAAGGTACATCCACACGGTCCTACCTGTCATACCGGTACGGACACATGTTGGGGCGAAGAAAACAAATAAAGGCAAAAATA
>Ga0247611_10001477_pt1 | contig 41551 bp, 39 predicted proteins | sample 177DNAGHGhighgp2_FD_192422 | JGI IMG/M metagenome (GOLD analysis project Ga0247611, IMG submission 192422) | Sheep rumen microbial communities from Palmerston North, Manawatu-Wanganui, New Zealand - 1770 DNA GHGhigh gp2 | ecosystem: Host-associated > Mammals > Digestive system > Stomach > Rumen... | reverse complement strand
TATAGGTATGTTCTATATTGGTGTGCATAGATTTTAAATTTTAAGTTGTTTTTTAGTAAAATTATTTTTAATTTTATTATTGTATGAAAAAACTAATAAAAAATCTGAAAAAAACCTAAACTCAAAAAAATAAACGGTTGAAATTATAAAAAAAAAGTGTTATAACAATATTAATGAAATACAGGGAAAAAGGACATGATAAATTAACAATAGTTTTATAGAGAGTTCTAATAGGTGGAATAGAACAAACAATTAATTTATTACTACCTTTTGAGTAGAATTATACAAAGTAATTCCGGTAAAAACCGTTATTTAAGTAAGTAAAAAAAGGATGGTACCGTGCTTCATGCACTCCTGTACAATCCTTTTTTTGTTTAAAAAGGAGGGTTAATATTAAAATAGAAGTATTAGGACATGCAACTATAAAATTAACTGGTAATAAAGTTATATATGTAGATCCATATAATATTAAAGAAGAATTACATGATGCAGATTATATTTTTATTACTCATGATCATTATGACCATTATGATGAGAAGTCAATTGAAAATGTTAGAAATAATAATACTAAGTTTATTGTACCTTTATGTTTAAAAGATAAAGAACATAATTTATTAGTTGATGGATATCGTTATTATGAAATAGATGGAATTAAGTTTAATAGTATTCCTTCTTATAACATTAATAAAAGTTTTCATCCTAGAGAAAAGTATTATGTTGGATATAATATCTTGCTAGAGAATGAATATTATTATATTATGGGAGATACTGATCGAACACCTGAAGCTGAAAAAGTTAAGACAAATTATTGTTTTGTTCCAATTGGTGGAACTTATACAATGAATGTAGATGAAGCAGCAGATTATATTAATTATATTCATCCTGATGTTGCGATACCAATTCATTATGGATCAGTTGCTGGAGATATAAGTATGGGTGAAGAATTTAAAAATAAAGTAAATGATGATATTAAAGTAGAAGTATTGATTGGAGAAGAAAATGGAGGTTAAGAGATTTAGTGAATTAAGTGAAGAAAAACTAGATAAAATAATTAATAAACATTTTTCTCATTGGTCTCAATATAGTGAGTTAATGACTTTAGAAAATACAATATATAAATTTAAAGAATTGTATGCTAAAAATAAAGATATACCATATGGAATCGCTCTTATTGATAATGATGAAATAATAGGGTTTTGTGTTTTAAAAAAAGATGATTTAAAATTTTATCCAGAATATAATCCATGGATTAGTGATGTGATGATATTTGATCAACATAGAGGAAAAGGTAATGGAATAAAACTAATAAGTGCTGCAAAAGAAGAATTAAAAAAAATATAATATGATAAAGCATATTTATGGACTGATAAAGCACCATATTTTTATGAAAAACAGGGATTTAAATATATAAAAGATGTATTAAAAAATGATGAAAGTGGATATGGGAGACTATATTCAATAGATATAAAGGAGAATAGAAAATGATAAATATAAAAGAAAATGAAAAATTAAATATAAAAAATCACTCATGTGCTCATTTAATGGCACAGGCAGTAAAACATTTATATCCAAATGCAAAATTTTGGGTTGGACCTGTAATAGAAGAAGGTTTTTATTACGATATTGATTTAGGAGAAAAAACTATTACTCAAGATGATTTACCAGCTATTGAAAAAGAAATGAAAAAGATTGCTAAAGATGGAAAAAGAATCATTAGAGAAGAAATAAGTAAAAAAGAAGCTTTAGAAAAATTTAAAGATGATCCATATAAAATTGATTTAATAAACAGAATGGATGAGAATGAAACAGTTATTAGTTGCTACAGCCAAGGAGATTTCACAGATCTATGTCGTGGACCACATCTTGAAAGTGTAAAAGAATTAAAATATTTTAAATTACTAAAAGTATCAGGAGCATATTGGAAAGGTGACTCCAAAAATAAAATGCTTCAAAGAATCTATGGAATATGTTTTGATACAGAGGAAGAATTAGATGCTCATTTAAAAGAATTAGAAGAAGCAAAAGAAAGAGATCATAGAAAAATAGGAAAAGAACAAGAAATATTTATGTCTCATGAACTTGTAGGGTCAGGTATGCCTATGTGGTTACCAAATGGAGCTATCGTAAGAAAAAATCTTGAAAACTATATTTATGAAAAAGAACAAAAACTTGGTTATCAACATGTTTATACTCCATGCGTTGGAACTGTAGACTTATATAAAACATCTGGACATTGGGATCATTACAAAGAAAATATGTTTCCTATGATGAAAGTAGATGAAGAAGAGTTTGTATTAAGACCAATGAACTGTCCACATCACATGTTAATATATAAAAATAAAATGCATTCATATAGAGACTTACCAATTCGCATAGGAGAATTCGCAACAGATTTTAGATATGAAGCAAGTGGTGCAATGAAAGGATTAGAAAGAGTACGTTGCATGTGTCAAAATGATGCTCACTTATTTGTTAGGCCAGATCAAATAGGAGAAGAATTTAAAAAAGTAGTTAGCTTAATTCTTGATGTTTATAAAGATTTTGGACTAGACAATTATAAATTTAGATTATCCTTAAGAGATAAAGAAGATAAAGAAAAATACTTTGATGATGACGATATGTGGAATGAAGCAGAGAAAAAATTAAGAGAAGTATTAGATGAACTTGGAGTAGAATACTTTGAAGCAGTAGGAGAAGCTGCATTCTATGGACCTAAACTAGATGTAGAAGTAAAACCAGCTGTAGGACCAGAAGTAACACTATCAACTTGTCAACTTGATTTCCTACTTCCTAGAAGATTTGAATTATCATATATTGATTCAAACGGAGAAAAACAAATACCAGTTGTTCTTCATAGAGCAATTTTTGGAACATTCGATAGATTTACTGCCTTCTTGATGGAGGAGACAAAAGGAGCATTTCCAACATGGCTAGCACCTACTCAAATTAGTATTATTCCAGTAAATCCAGAACTTCATAATGATTATGGAGAAAAGATAAAAGAATTATTATTAGAAAAAAATATAAGAGTAGAGTTAGATAATAGAAATGAAAAATTAGGCTATCGTTTAAGAGAAACTCAAACTAAGAAAATTCCTTATACGATTATTTTAGGTGACCAAGAGAAAGAAAACAATACAATTAGTTATAGAATATTTGGACAAAAAGAAACTACTACTATACCAGTAGATGAATTTATAGATTTAATAATTGATGAAATAAAATATAGAAAGAGAAAAAGTTCTTAAGAACTTTTTTCTTTTTGATACTAATTTGTTTACAATTATAACTGTACAATAAGAAAAAAAGCCTTATTTATATTATAAAAAAGTAAAAAAATAGTTATAATTAATTATAATGTGAAATACAAAAGTGAAAGTAGTGTTTAATATGAATGATAAAGAAAAAAGATTATGTAAAAAGTGTGGAAAAAGATTACCCAGTTCAAATAACTATTGTATGTATTGTGGATGTAATAATAATATAGTAGAAGAAGAATTACAAAAAGAAAACACTTCTACCAAAAAAGAAAGTAAAAAACTTGAAGAAGTTTCTTTAAAAAATAAAATAATATATGCCTTTATTATGATTGATATTATTTTTATATCTATGATTCTTATAAATAAAGGAAATGGCCTTTTTTATGAAAAGTTTAAATATGATTTAGATAAATACGATAAAGTGATAAATCTTGATAACAAGACTTTTTTAGTACTAAAAAATAAAAAAATAGAAGTTCTAGGTAATCCTTCCCTTAGTAGCAAAATAAAAAAAGATATTAACAATGAAGCAGTACTAGATATAGTAGAAAAAACACCAGGAAGAGGGGAAATATTAATTCAAACAGAAAAAAACATTTACTCAACTTCATCATCATTTTCCTATACTAGAAAAGAAAATATTAAAAACTCTAGTGGAAATATCTATAAAGATATAAGTAATCAAATATATAATAAAATAAATATAAATGATGAATACTATACAATAATAGATAATAATTATTACATAAAAGATGATAGCTTATATAAAAATGAGAACATAAATGATAACTACTATTCTTTCAATCAATATCAATCAAAATTAATAATTCCAAAAGAAACATTAAATATAAAAAACGCTAAAATAATATGGTCATCTTCTTCTGACAAAAGCATTATAATTAAAGGAGATAATTCAATAAAAATAATATCTAGCGATAAAGTATTAAAAACAATAAATAGTATAACTTATAATAATAAGAAATATAGTATAAGCGATTTTAAATATATTTTATTTTCAGCTGAAGAATTTATGTTTATAAAAGAAAATGGATATACAATTAAATATAAATCAGAATATTCCAATATTATAAGAAGAATTGAATTAGATGAAAAAGCATCATCAAATTATCTTTCATTATACAAAACTATATTAAAAGATACAAATATTATAATAAATAATGAAAACTCAAATAATATAATTAAGAAATATTTAAATATAAAAAGTACTATTTTACTTTTAATAATAATAATAATATTGATAGGGTCATTATATTATTTCAGAGAAAAAGGAACTATAACATTAATAATTATAACTACTATTGTTGTATATTTATTATATTTACTTTACTTATTGTATTTAACAAGTAAAATATCATCACCTAAATACCTAGAAACCATAAAAGAATCATTTAAAATGATACCATTTGAATTTATTATAAGTATTATCATTGTACAAATAAAAGAAATATCAGAACACTTATTAAAAAAACTAAACATTGAAACACTTTATCATTTCCCTTTAAGTTTTATCTCTTGTGCCTGTTATTTATTAGTAATAGTATTATTTACTAATGATGAAAACATACTAATAATAACTCCAGGAGTAATATGGGCACTATTAACTCTAAATAACGAAGAATATGAAGATATATCGTTAAAAAATATAAATATAATAAAATTATTAGTATCTCTACTGATAAGTATAATAACTACTATAGTACTATGTAGCATTTTTACAATATGGAATTATTATTTATTCATATTAACAATATCTTTTTGTATATCATATTATATTAATTTGAATAATAATTTATCAATTACAGATATTACAAAAAGATTTATAATATCAAATATATTATTATTAATATCAGCAATTGTAGGTATAATCGATTTAGTATTGTCATTATTTGGAAAAAATTCTTCACAAGAGTTTATTAATAAATATGTAAAAGAAATATTAAAATATACATTTATAACAGACTTAATTAAATTAATACTTATAGTTTTAATATGTTTCTTATTAGGAATTATTTTATCCTTATTAAAGGAAATCCTAAAAAAATATCTTGATAAAATAGATAATAGAATAGAAAAAATATTAATAACGATGATATTCATTATTATAATTATATCTTTAATAGTGATACTAATTCCTTATTTAGATAACGTATATAAAATGATTATTAACTATTTATTAAAATAATTATAAATAGTTAACGAAATAACATTAGGATTATTGCTTTTTTCTATTAAGAAATGATATCATAAAAAAGTGTGAAAGAGTGGTGAAAGATAATGAACAATGAACTAGCAAATACCATTCGAAGTAAAGTAGATATAGTAGATATTATTGGTGAAAGAATTCCCTTAGTAGCAAGAGGAAAAAACTTTTTTGGAGTATGTCCATTTCATGATGATACTAATCCATCTATGTCTGTTTCACGAGATAAACAAATATATACATGTTTTTCTTGCCATGCCACTGGAAATGTTTTTAACTTTTTAATGGAATATGAACATATGGATTATAAACAAGTATTAAAATACTTGGGAGACAAAGTAGGTATTAATACAAATGGAATTCATATAACAAAAAAAACAACAAAATATGATAAATTATATGAGGCTTATCTTTTAGCGACAAAATACTATCAAAATAACCTAAATAGTACAATTGGAAAAGAAGCAAAAAATTACTTATTAAAAAGAAATATAACAGATGAACTAATAAAAGAATTTGAAATCGGTCTATCTCTTTCTAAGAAAGATGATTTAACAAATCTATTAACTAGTAAAAATTATGAACTTATAACCCTAAATAGAATTGGACTATCTAGTGACAATCATGATATTTATAATGATAGAATTATGTTTCCATTATATGATGTATCTGGAAAAGTAGTTGGTTTTAGTGGAAGAATATATAAAGATAATAATCAAAATAAATATTTAAATACCAAAGAAACCGAAATATTTAAAAAAGGAGAACTTTTATACCACTATCATATAGCAAAAGAAGAGTGCAGACAAAAAAAATCCATAATTATAATGGAAGGATTTATGGATGTTATAAGAGCAAGTTCAATTGGAGTTAGAAATACAATCGCTTTAATGGGGACAGCACTAACAAAACAACAAATAAATCTAATAAAAAGATTATCAAAAAATATAATATTATGTTTAGATGGAGATGATCCTGGAGTTCATGCAACACTTAGTATTGGAGAGATGCTTTCTCAAGAAGATTTAAATATAAAAGTATTACCATTACCAAATCCAGAAGATCCTGATAGTTTCATATTAAAAAATGGTAAAGAGAAGTTTTTAAATCTACTAGAGCAATCTATAAAGTTTTCAGACTTTAAGATGCAAAAATTAAAAGAAACAGTTGATTTTCGTTCAGACGAAGAAAAAGCCCAGTACATCAATAAAGTAATTGAAGAAACATCTAAAATAAATGATGAAATAGAACGAGAAGTTGTATTAAAAAGACTTGCAAAAGAGTTTGATATAAGGTATAATACACTGGAAATGCGTATGAATAGCTATTTAAAAGATAAGCCAAAGATAGAAAAAACATTCATACAAAAAAAGAAGACAGAGAAAAAAGATAAGTATAGAAAAGCCTATGAACAAATTATTTATTTTATGCTTAATAATGACTGGATAATTTCTCAAGTAGAAAAAGAAAATTTAATTTTTCCAGATGAGAAGTTACGTGGAACTTGTAATGCAATTATTTATTATTATAAACAATATGGTAATATTTCTATAGCAGATTTTTATACTTATATACAAGACAAGGAAACCATAAGAGAATTTCTGAATAATATTTTAGCTGAAGATTATATAGAGACTACCAATAAAGAGGAGTTGTTTGAATATTTTGAAGTTACAAGAGAATACTGTAAAAAACAAGAAATAAAAAGACTCACGAATTTAATGAAAAAAGAAGTAGATCCATTAGAACAAGCTAAAATAGTAGAAAAGATTAGAAAGCTTAGGTTAGGAGATAAGTAGAATGGTAGAAGAAATAAAAACTCTTGATGAAAGAAAAAAGAAATTATTAGAAATAGGTAAAAAACAAGGATACATTACATATGAGCAGTTAGCTAATCAATTAAAAGGGCTAGAAGTTGATAGTGACAGTTTAGACGAGCTATATAATTTTTTAGTTGAAAATAATATTGATATTTTATCAGAAGATGGAGAAGATGGCGATGCATCAGGCGAAGATATAACTGCAGATATGTCTGTTGAAAACTTAACACTTTCAAAAGATGTAAAAATCAATGATCCAGTTAGAATGTATTTGAAAGAAATAGGTAGAATAAATCTTTTGACATCAGATGAAGAATTTGAATATGCGCAAAGAGCTGTTGAAGGTGATGAAGAAGCAAAAAGAATACTTGCAGAATCTAATCTTCGTTTAGTAGTAAGTATTGCTAAAAGATACGTCGGAAGAGGAATGCTGTTTTTAGATCTGATTCAAGAAGGTAACATAGGACTTATGAAAGCAGTTGATAAATTTGACCCTACAAAAGGATATAAATTTTCAACATACGCAACATGGTGGATTAGACAAGCTATCACTCGTGCTATAGCTGACCAAGCAAGAACAATTCGTGTTCCCGTTCACATGGTTGAAACGATTAATAAGTTAGCAAGAGTTCAAAGACAACTTACTCAAGAACTAAATAGAGAACCAACAGATGAAGAAATCGCCAAAAAACTAGGAATAACCGTAGACAAAGTTAGAGAAGTATACAAAATTTCTCAAGACCCAGTATCTCTAGAAACCCCTATAGGAGAGGAAGATGATTCCCATCTTGGAGATTTTATAAAGGATGAAAGAACAATGGGACCAGAAGAATATGCAACAGTAGAAATGCTAAAAGAAGAATTAAAGGGAGTTTTATCCACATTAACAGAAAGAGAAGAAAGAGTATTAAGGCTTCGTTTTGGATTGGATGATGGACAATGCAGAACATTAGAAGAAGTTGGACAAATATTTGGAGTTACTCGTGAACGAATTCGTCAAATTGAAGCAAAAGCCCTTAGAAAATTAAGACATCCATCAAGATCAAGAAAACTAAAGGATTTTCTAACAGACTAATGAAAATAAATAATAGACTAAAAACAATAGGAGACCTAGTTGAAAAAGATTCAATTTGCTTAGATGTAGGATGTGATCATGCTTTATTGGACATATATTTAGTAAAACAAAACAAGAATATTAAAGCAATAGCATCAGATATAGCAACTGGACCAATAGAAACAGCTAAGAATAACATAAAAAGAGAAAAACTAGAAAATATAATTGAAGTCCGACAAGGAGATGGATTAAACACTTATACAAATGATATAAATACAGTAATTATTTCTGGAATGGGTGGAAGAAATATTATTGGCATTTGTAAATATAAAAAAGATGTCTTAAAAAAAGTAAATACTTTTATTATAAGTCCCAATAATTATCAAGAAGATGTAAAAAAGTATTTTACTAAGAATGGTTTTTATATAGAAAACGAAGAATTTGTAAGAGATAATCGCTTTATTTATCAAATAATAATATTTAAAAAAGGAAAAAGAAAATATACAAGAAAAGATTATTTTTTTGGACCAGTATTTTTAATAAAAAAAGGACCATTATTTAGAGAGTATTACGAAAGAGAAAAAAAATCTAGAGAAATATTAATTTCGTTATTACCAAAAAATTATCGATATAAAAAGTATAAACTAAAAAAAGAAATACAAATGATACAAAATGAGATAGAAGACTAGTAATTAGTCTTTTTTTATCATATAATGAAATAAAGTTTAATTTGAGGTGTATTATGAAAAAAAACTTAATGCTTGTACTGATTAGTCTTATGATAGGTATAATAAATGTATCAGCAAAAGATAATGTTTTTTCAATAAATAAATATAGTGAAGAAAACTTGGACTTTATTATGACAAGTTATAACGAAAAACAAGAAGAAGACGGATTTATAACGGCAGGCTATTATTTAAAAGAAAAGAAAGAAATCAATAATAAAACAAATTCTGACTATCAAGCAATAGTAGTAAAATACAAAACAAATGGAGAAATTATTTGGACCTTCACTTATGGAAAAACAAAAGAAGATAAAGTAACATCAATAAATTACTCATATGATGAAAATAATAAAATAGATGGATATTTAGTGACATTAGATAAAACTTATGACATAAATCAAGCAGAAGAAGTTGATGAAACAGAAAAAGAAAAAACAACTTTCATCAAAATCAGTTTAGATGGAAAGACAGAGTATGAAAAAGATATTACCTTAAAAGAAAAAGAAAAGATAAAAAAAGTAATACCTATCTTATTAGATAATAATGTAATAGATGGATACTTAGCAATTGCTGAAGTAAAAGAAAATGAAAGAATAATTTCATATTTAATAAACTTTGATAAATTTTTAAACATAAGATGGAGTAAAAGAAAAGAAAATGAAGAATATTTGGATATTATTATAAATAAAGAAAACAATATAATAAGTGGTTATATTGGAATTAAAAATAATAATCTAACAAATAAAAAATCTTTAATACAATTAGATACTGAAGGAAACTCTATCGCAACCATCACTAATGAAATAGAAAAATATAATGAAGCAAAACTCGGAAAAACAAAAAATGGATATCTTTTATATGGTATCACTCCAGAAGTAAAATTAAAAAAAGGGTCATATAGTTACTTTATAAAATATTATAATATAAAAAATATTGAAGAATGGGAAATAGTTGGTGACGTACCAGTATCTAAAAATAAAAATATATTATTTAGAGAAGAAGAAACAAAAGAACATACAAACTTTTATTTTTACTACGGTAATAGCAGTGATAATAGTTTAGAAGTAATAAAAGTTAACGAAGAAGGAAATGTAGAAAAAAAAGTAAAAAAAATAATGACAAATTACTATGACATAAAAGACTTTTACATAAAAAAAGATCAATTATATTTTGTTGGTCAAATTAATTGTCCAGAAGATGATAATTGTGAATACGATTCTAACTCCTTATTCTTAGTTAGTGATGAAGACAAAGTAATTGAAGTAGAAGACAAAGATAGTACTAATATTTTAATTATTATTGGATTATTAATTCTAATTCCAATTTTGATTATAATAAGAAAAAAACTAATAATAAAAAAATAATCTTATTTGATAGCAATCAAATAAGATTTTTAATTAAATAATTATTTCTTTTTATTTATTCCTAAAATTGAACCTAAAATAGAACAAAACAATATAATTATATAAAATATTATAGATTTTAATTGAAACTTATGGATAATCAAAGTAATAATAAAAAGAAAAAAAATCCATATTCCACTATATTTCACTCCTTGTAAATATCCCTTCTTTGATGTTTCCTTTCCAAGAATAAAACCAAAAAAAAGAAAAGATATAATAATTGTTAAAAGTTTAAAAATAGAAAACAAACTAAAATCAATAACATTCCAATAGTATAATAAAGATAATAAAGCAAACATTATAATAATTATAAAAATATGTAAAAGAATACAAGTTGATATTTTTTTAATAGATTTCAATATATCACCCATTAAAAACTATGTATAGTATAAAAAAATATGAATAAAACCATAATAAAAGTAGGTGATAACTATATGAAATACATAATTGTACTTTTTCGTAGCATGTTTTTTTATATTTTAACAACTATATTTTATAGAATAATGGGCAAAAGAGAAATTGGTGAATTATCTATTATGGATTTTATTGTATCAATTTTTATAGCAGAAATGATTGCTATATCGATAGAAAATTATAATAAGAGTATATTTTTATCTTTAATACCCATCATTTTATTAGTAATTATTCAAATAAGTATATCCTATTTATCTATGAAAAATAATAATATTAGACATTTAATAGATGGAGAACCATCGGTAATTATTAACAAAGGAAAAATAAACTTTAAAGAAATGAAAAAAATAAGATATAATTTAGATGATTTATTAATGCAATTAAGAATTAATTCTATAAAATCAATCGAAGAAGTAGATTATGCAGTACTAGAATCCAATGGTAAACTATCTATTTTTAAGAAAAATGATGATCCAAATAGAGATTACCCTATGCCATTAATAATAGATGGAAAATTAGATATAGATGTTTTAAACAAAATAGACAAGTCAAGAAACTGGATAGAAAAAGAATTTAAAAGAAATAATATAAATATAGAAAATGTATTTTACTGTTTTTATAAAAATAATAAATTATATATAATTGAAAACGACAAAGTTTAACAAAATAAGAATAAATTATTTATTATTATATAACTGGTGATAAAATGAAAAAGATAATAGTAATAATATCATTAGTATTAATTTTATTAAATTCAAATATATCTTCTAAAACAAAAGAAGAAATACGAGCAATATTTATTAGTTATATAGATTTACATGAATATATGAATTCTAAATCAGAAAATGAAATAAAAAATAATATAGATTCAATAATCAAAAATATAAAAAAAATAAAAGCAAATACAATAATATTACAAGTACGATCTGAAACAGATGCAATATACAAATCTAAAAATTTTCCATTATCAAGACACATAAGTAAAGAATTAAAAATAGATTTACTTGAATACTTTATAAAACAATCTCATGATAATAATTTAAAAATAATAGCTTGGGTAAACCCATATCGTATAAGTACAACGGATAAAATAGAATCTATTCCAGAAAACTCACCTGCTAAAAAGTTTATTGGAACAGATACAATATATATTAAAAATGGAATCTATTGGAATCCATCAAAAGAAGAAACCAACAACATAATATTAAAAGGAATAGATGAAGTATTAGAATATAAAATAGATGGAATACTATTAGATGATTATTTTTATCCTGACAATGAAATAGATAGAAAAGATTATGAAATATACATAAAAAGCAACAAAGAAATTTCAATACAACAATATCATTTAAATGTAATTAATAACTTAATAAAAAGAATATATAATAAATGTAAAAAAAGAAATATTAAATTTGGAATATCTCCTGATGGTAATATAGAAAATAATTATCAAAAAAACTTTGCTGATGTAAAAGAATGGATGAGTAAAGATGGATATATAGACTTCATTATGCCCCAAATATATTATGGATTTTATAATAGTACAAAAGGATATTATAAAGTATTAAAAGAATGGGAATCATTATTAAAAAATGATAATATAGATTTATTAATAGCTTTAGCGTTTTATAAGATTGGTAAAGAAGATAATTATGCAAAAGATGGAATATTTGAATGGATAGAAAACAATAATATTATTATGAGAGAAATATTACTATCAAGAAATGCTAAAAATTATACTGGATATGCACTATTTCGATATGATTTTATATTTAATGATAATTATATTAATAATTTTACAAAAGAAGAATTAAAATATCTAAAAAAAATTAATGACTAAAATGATAATGACTTTTTTTCTAATATTTGTTAAAATAAATATGAAAGTAGGGATATTATGAAAAATAATAGAGCATTCACATTAGTAGAACTTTTAGCAATGTTAGTTGTATTAGGAATAATAATGGGAGTAACAATACCAAATATTACAGGAATATTAGGAACAAATCGATTAAATGTAATTAAAACTGATGCTTTAGAAATGGTAGACAAAGCAAAAATAAAAGTAGCAAGAGGAGATATTACTCAAAGACCAGAAAAAGATCATTGTATAGTTTTTACATTAGATTATTTAAACGATAACGGTGATATAAAAACAGGACCTAATGGTGGAATATATGATCAGTATGAATCATTTGTTATATACAAAAGAGAGAATAATAGATATAAATACTTTGTAAGATTAATAGAGGATACAGATGATGCAAGAGTAGGTTTTAACTTTGAAGATATAGATAATATTGATGAAGTAAAAAATGATAATATAAAGACAATAGACAAGGAAATAGGATTGACAAAAGAATCGGCAGAAAGTATTGCTAAATTAAATGTAGATTCTGAAGTGATTGCAAAGTGCCCACTTGGAGTTGATGAGTATTTTGCGATAAATAGAACAGAGTAAAATGTAAAATATGTAAAGTTTAACTTTTTTAAATAAAAAAGATTGCCAAGTATAAAAATCAATGGTAAGATTAAATTGTAAAAAATAAGAAAGAGAGTGAAAAAAATGAAAAAAATAGGAAAAAAAGGATTTACCTTAATTGAATTACTTGCTGTTATTACAATCATGGGAATTTTAATGTTAGTTGCTATTCCAGCAATATCACGTACAATTGAAAACTCAAGACGTGATACATTTGCAAATGCTGCAAAAGAATATGTTAATGCTGTAAGAAATGCAGTACTAGCAGATAATATTTCATGTAATTCAACATCTGCTTCAGGAACTCCAGATGGTACATATTACTTTGTACTTGATCAAACATCTATTAAAGACTTAATGGAAGCTGGAGGAAAATCACCATTTGGTGGAGCAGACATGTCTGGTTATGTAAAATGGGTTAAATCAACAACAATTTCTGGAGATTCTGCAAAAACAACTACAAGCTATTATATAAGTCTATCAGACACAGGAAAACATGGATTAACAAAAAATACTGGAACAACTCCAGCACCATCAGAAGTTAGTGAAAACGAAATAAAAAGAGCAGTTGTTAATACAGCATTATCTGCAGAGTCAGCTGCAGCACCAACAGATTCAGGCGCAGTAGCTTGTACATTAAATTAATATAGAAAAGAGCATTGCTCTTTTTTTTTGAAAAAAATCGCGTATTTTAAAAATGTTTGATATAATGAAATAGGTGGTAAAAATGTTAGTAATAGGTTCTCATGTAGGATTTAATAAGAAAACACAATTAGTTGGTAGTGTAGAAGAAGCAATTAATTATAAGGCAAATACTTTTATGTTTTATACAGGAGCTCCTCAAAACACTGCTAGAAGTGCTATTGAAGATGGATTAACTCTAGAAGCTTTAACGAAAATGAAGGAAAATAATATTGATTTTTCTAAAGTAATAGTTCATGCTCCATATATAATAAATTTGTGTAATGAAGAAAAATTTGAGTTTTCAGTGAACTTTTTAACAGAAGAAATACAAAGAGTAAATCTTTTAGGTGTAAAATATATGGTATTACATCCAGGAAGTCATGTAGGACTTGGGATTGAAAAAGGAATAGATAATATTATAAAAGGATTAAACATGGTTTTTCAAAATGTAAAAGATACAAATAACGTAATCATTTTATTAGAAACAATGGCCGGAAAAGGAACAGAAGTAGGATCAAAACTCGAAGAGATAAAAAAAATAATTGATGGTGTTGAAAATAAAGAACATATTGGAGTTTGCTTAGATACTTGTCATTTAAATGATGCAGGATATGATATGGAAAATTTTGATGATTTTTTAAATGAATTTGATTCATTAATCGGTATAGATAAAATTTATTGTATTCATATTAACGATTCTAAGAATATAAAATCATCTCATAAAGATAGACATGAAAATATAGGATTTGGTACAATTGGATTTGATAATTTAATAAAAATAATCTATAACGATAGATTAGAAAATATCCCTAAAATATTAGAAACCCCATACGTTGAGAAAGAATATGCTCCATATAAATATGAAATTGAAATGATAAGAAAGAAAGAGTTCAATCCAAACTTAATAGATTTAATTATCAATAATAAATAAGAAGAGAAACCTCTTCTTTTATTTGATTTTTCTTTAAAATTAAATTCATGATAACATCTCCTACTATCTAATGGTTAACAAGAAAAAATAATAAATTAAAGATAATTTATGTTAAATATAGAGAATAGTATTTTTGATAAAGAATGTATAATTTTTCATAAAGAGTAGGAGAAATATTCTCTTTTAAATACATAAGACAATCTTCATTATGATTTAATAATTCTTCATAATTATTCATAATAAATTGATAAACAATTTCTATTTCTTTAGGAGTATAAGAGATAGAATTATCTTTAGCAAACATTTTAAAGTCTTCAATAGAAACTTTTTTAATATACTTACGAACTATTTCTTTATAAATATTAATCACCTCTAAAAAAATATATGAATGATTCTAAAAAATATGTGATAAACTAGTACTAGGAGATTATTTATGAAAAAAAAGAACAAAAAGAAAATTAATTTTGATAGAATTACTGAAAAAAGATTTATTGTTTTTTTAATAATTATATTTTTATTATTTATAATAATAGGATATAAAATGGTAGAAGTCATGTATTTTCATAAAGAAGCATATATTGAATCTTTAAAGAAGCTAACTTATGCAACAGTTTCAGGAAGTAGTAGTCCAAGAGGAAGAATATATGATAGAAATCTTAATATTATTGTTGACAATAAGGCTTTAAAAAATATTACTTATCAAAAGAAAAAAGGAGTTACAGCTATTGAAATGATTGAACTTGCTAAAAAAATTGCTCCTCATCTAGATATTGATTATAGTATAATAAGTGAGAGAAATAAAAGAGAATATTATTATGATAAAAATAAAGATAATTGTGATGAATTTGTAACAAAAGAAGAGAAAGAAAAAGTAAAACAAAGAAAAATGACTCAAACGGAATTGAATGAGTTAAAATTAAATAGAATTCCAGATGATGAATTAAATTTTTCAGAAGAAGAAAATAAAATAGCTTATATTTATTATTTAATGAATAGAGGATATACATATGAAGAAAAAATCATTAAAAGTAATGCCTCAGAAAAAGAATTTGCTTATGTATCAGAAAATAATGAAGAATTAAATGGCTTTCAAACCAAAATAGATTGGGAAAGAATTTATCCATATGGTGACACCTTTAAAAGTATTTTAGGAACGGTTTCAACATCTACTCAAGGAATTCCTGCAGAATCAAAAGAATACTATTTAGAAAAAGGATATAGTCTTAATGATAGAGTTGGATTAAGTTATATAGAAAAACAATATGAAGAATATTTAAAAGGAGAAAAAGATGTATATGAAGTTGTTTCATCTCATGAGACAAGATTAATAAAAGAAGGTAGTAGAGGGAAAGATATAGTTTTAACTATTGATATGAATCTTCAACGAGAAGTAGAAAGAATCGTAGAAGAAGAAATGAGAAAGGCTAAAAATGAGCCTAATACAGAATATTATGATCATTCATCTGTTGTTATTCAAGACCCAAATACTGGAGAAATATTAGCAATGGTAGGTAAAAAAATAGTTAATGACGAAATATTTGACAATACAGTAAGTATTCTTACATCTCCAGTAACCCCAGGAAGTGTTGTAAAAGGAGCATCAATGCTTGTAGGATATAACACAGAATCCGTAAAAATTGGAGAAAGAATGCTAGATGAATGCGTAAAAGTAGCAGGAGTTGCTGAAAAATGTTCATCTGTAAATAATTTAGGTGTAATAGATGATATAACAGCTTTAGCTAAAAGTAGTAATGTTTATCAATTTAAAATTGCCATAAGAGTAAATGGTCAAGAGTATAGAAGAGGTATGAAATTAAACTTCAATCAAAAATCATTTGACATATATCGCCAAATGTATCACTCTTTCGGACTAGGTGTAAAAACAGAGATAGACTTACCAGTAGAAAGTTTAGGATATTCATCTACTGATAAAGCCGCAGGGAATTTATTAGATTTTGTAATGGGACAATATGAATCATATACTCCAATACAATTATCACAATACATATCAACAATAGCTAATGGTGGAAGTCGAATTGCACCACACCTATTAAAAGAAGTTCATAAAGAAACATCTAATGAAGAACTTGGACCAATTGAAATAAATGTTGAACCGCGTATATTAAATAAAGTTGATACAAAAGAAGAATATATGAATAGAGTAAAAGAAGGATTTAAAGCAGTATTAAATTCTAATGGAGGCTATGGAGTAGGATATATGAAAAAATCTATGAAACCAGCTGGGAAAACAGGAACCTCTCAAAGTATGAAAGATACAAATAATGATGGAAAAAATGATACAGACACAATAACAAGTTCTTTTATAGGTTATTCTCCTTATGATAATCCTAAAATGAGCATAATAGTAACTAGCCCAGATTCTTCGCATCCTAATTCAAAATCAAATTATGCTTCATTAGTAACATATCATATGACTCAAAGAATAACAGAAAAATATCAAGAATTATATGGAATTGAATAATAAACTACGTAAAAATCAAATTTTTATTATCAAATTATAATCTAAAATCATACAAAATATACAGAATATAAATAAATATTATAAAAATCTTTTGCAAAATACAAAAAATTTGTTATAATACATGTAGACGTGTAAGGAGGGATTAAATATGGCTAAAGCAGGAAATAGACAATATAAAACTCTTGTATGCAGTGAGTGTAAAGAAGAAAATTATAGAGAACCAAGAAATGTAAAAAATACAACAGAACGTCTTGAAATGAATAAATACTGTCCTAGATGTAGAAAACATACAACACATAAGGAAAAAAAATAAAAAGAAATGTATGAACAAATTTATTTGTTCTTTTGTTCTTTTAAAGGAGTGGAAAAATGATAAGTACAAATGATTTAAAAAATGGCATTACAATTGAATATGAAGGAAATATTTATGTTGTAATGGATACACAACATGTAAAACCTGGAAAAGGTGCGGCAATCGTAAAGGCAAAATTAAAAAATTTACGTACAGGAGCAATCTTTGAACAAACATTTAATGCAGGAGTTAAAGTAGCAACAGCTCGTATTGAAAAACAATTAATGCAGTATCTTTATAACATGAATGATATTTATTACTTTATGAATATGGATAGTTATGAACAATTAGAGATACCTGCATCAAAAATAGAAAGTCAAAAAGCATTACTAAAGGAAAATTTAGAAGTATATATTACTAGCTATGAAGGAGAAATTTTAGGAATTGACTTACCAGACAAAATTGAACTAGTAATCACTCATACAGAACCAGCTGTAAAAGGTAATACCGCAACAAATGCATTAAAAGATGCTGAATGTGAAACAGGATTAATGGTTAGAGTGCCTTTGTTTATTGAAGAAGGAGAAACAATTATTGTTTCAACAGCTGATGGAAAATATGTATCTAGAGCTTAAGAGTGTAGAAAAAAGTCTACATTTTTTCATTATATAAAAGAATAGAGGGATATCATGAGTATAATAAAAAACTATTTTTTAATAGTAAGAAATAGAGAAACAAATCACTTTAAGATAATTGATTTTAATAATTCAAAAGGGAATTTATTAGAAAAAATCGATAACTATACTAGTGATTTTAGAGATGCTAAAAGTTTAATTAAAGACATTCAACAAAAAGGATACAATGTAAGTGAAAAAACAGATATTTATATAGTTCAAAGAAAAAAAGAAAATGGTCATTATAATATTAAGACACAAGAAGTATTATATGAAACTCCATTTCTAAAAAGAATTATTGGAGATTCACTAGCTGGTTATTATGATCAAGATTCTAAATCAGGAACAAAAGAAAAAAAAGAAAAAGCAAAAAAAACTGCAAGTATTTTATTTATGATGTTCTTTAGAGCATTAAAAGCAAAAGATGAGAATAATAATGTAATTAAGACATATAAAGATAGGATAAATTTTGCTGTTAATGATAGCCATTTTCCAGAAAAATTTAGAGACTACTTATCTAATACACCATATTATGAAAAATATGATGTTAAGAAACTACCAGATTGGCAATTTAGATATTATCCATTGTTAAGAAACTTATTACCATATATATCAGGAGATACCAAATTAGATAATCCCCAAGCAAGAAGAATGCATGAAAGAGATTTACTAGGAAGAATGGAAATCGAAGATGAAATAATCAAAAAAACAGATAAAAATTATGATTCAAATCAATATAATTTATTTGATGATCAGTATCTAGATGATGATACATTAGGAGATAACAACCATGTTAAAAGAAAATGAAATTCCAAAAGAAACTAGTGATTATCTAGATTATTTAAAATACCAAAAAAATTATTCAGACTATACAATTACTAATTATAAAGAAGATATTTTAGAATATCTATCATATTTAAAAAGAGAATATCTTGACTTTAAAAATGTAGAGTATTCTGATATACGATTCTATTTAATGTATTTAAAAGACGAAAAAAAAGATGATAATTCATCTATTAATAGAAAATTAAGTTCACTAAGAGGATTTTATAAATTTCTAGCTAATGAAAAAATTGTAAAAACAAATGTCTTTTCATTAGTAAATGGTCCTAAAAAAAGTAAAAAACTACCCCATTTCTTTGAGTATAATGAACTAGAAGAATTATTTTCAGTACCTGATTTAAGAACACCTCTTGGTCAAAGGGATAGACTAATATTAGAAATGTTGTATGCAACAGGAGTACGTGTAGGAGAATTAGTAAAAATAAAAATAGATGATATTGATTTTGGAAGAAAAAATATAATAATACTTGGGAAAGGAAATAAAGAAAGATACGTTACATACGGAGAGTACTGTGAAGAATCTTTAAAAAAATATATCCAAGATGGAAGAGTAGCCATAAATATAAAAGATAGTAAAACTTTATTTTTAAATAATCAAGGAGGAGACCTTACAGAAAGAGGAGTAAGATATATACTCAATCAATTAATACAAAAAACTAGCATACAAAAGAAAATATCTCCTCATATGATTAGACATAGTTTTGCAACCCATCTTTTAAATGAGGGATGTGATCTTTTAACAGTACAGAAACTATTAGGGCATGAAAGCATAAAAGCAACACAAATATATACACATGTTACAACAGATAGATTAAAGGAAGTGTATTATAATAGCTTTCCAAGAGCAAAAAAATAATAAAATTAGAAAAAATCAAAATTATAATAGAATATTTATAAATTCTAAAAAACTTTTATTTTACAAATATATTTATACATGTTATAACTCCTTTACTAAAAAGGAAAAGTTTAATGGTTGAAGAAAAAAATTAAAGAAAATTCAATTAATTTATATAAAAATGGTGTATCAAAAGAAATTATTATCAAGTCGCTAAATATAACAGAAGAATTACTTGATGATTATTTAAAAGAAATAGAACAAAGTTAGGATTATGTTCTATTTTTATTATTATAAATTTTTTCTTCTTATTGCAACTGAAAAATGAAATTGATATAATTAATAAGAAAGAAGGTATGATTATGGCAACACCACATATAGAAAGCAAATTAGAAGATATTGCTTCAGTTGTACTAATGCCTGGAGATCCATTAAGAGCAAAATACATTGCAGAAAACTTTTTAGAAGATGCAAAACTTATTAATACGGTAAGAAATATGTATGGATATACTGGGCTTTATAAAGGAAAAAAAATTACAGTATTTGCTTCTGGAATGGGGATACCTAGCATAGGAATCTACTCATATGAATTATATAAATTTTATAATGTAGAAAAAATAATTCGAATTGGTACTTGTGGATCATTTCATAAAGATATAAAACTTTTAGATGTTATTTTATCATCTGGAGCCTATTGTAAAAGTTACTTCGATGTATTACTAGATGGTGTTGATGTAGATTTTATTCAATCATCTAATGATTTAAATAGAAGAATAATAAATCAAGCAAAAATACATCAAAAAGATTTGAAAATAGGAAAAACAATAACAAGTGATGTTTTTGATTTATATTGTGATGATAAGGATAGATTTAAAGAAAATTACCCTGATATGAATTTCTTATCAGTAGAAATGGAAGCTTTTGGACTTTTTTATATAGCAAAAAAACTAGGAAAAGAAGCGTCTTGCCTAATGACAGTTGTTGATTCAGTATATGATAAACGAAGTCTATCAAGCGAAGATAGAGAAAAATCATTAAATGATATGATTGAAATTGCTCTAGAATCCATAATATAAATCAAAAATAAGGGTATACTAAAGAAGAGGTGGTACATTTGAATTATACAAAAAAAGATTTAGGATCATTTAGATTACATTTAATAAAAACAAATAAATTTAAAACTATTACAATGAAAGTATTATTTCATACTCCAATAAAAAAAGAAGATATAACAAAAAGAATTCTTCTATCAGATATATTACTTCAATCATCTAAGAAATATGAAAGTAAAAGAAGTATGACAATTGAAGCAGAAGAACTATATTCAGCATCAATATCTACAGGAAATCAAAGATTAGGAAATTATATTTTTACAAGTTTTAATCTTCAAGTATTAAGTGATAAATATACAGAAGAAGGAAATTTAGAAAAAGCAATAGAATTTTTAAGTGAAATACTATTTTATCCTAATATAAAACAACAAGCCTTTTTAAAAGATAAATTAGATTTAGCAAAATATAACGCAGTAGTAAATATAAGTACTATGAAAGAAAATACATCAAATTATAGTTTAATAAAACTATTAGAAAATTATGATCAAGCTAGTCCAATTTCTTATCAAATGTTAGGTTATTTAGATGACTTAGAAAAAATAGATGAAAAAAATCTATATGAAACCTACCTTAAAATGATAGATAATGATTATGTTGATATTTTTGTAGTAGGAGATTATGATTCTAAAAAAATGGTATCTATTATAAAAAAATACTATAAATTTAAAAAAGTAAAGAAAGAAAAAGATTCTTATTATTTACCATTAAAAAAACCTAGAAAGAAAAGACAATTCATAAAAGAAGCAATATCTAACACACAATCAAAACTATCAATCGCTCTTCCTATAATGAAATTGACTCCATATGAAAGAGATTACGCATTAACATTAGCAAATTTAATATATGGTGGAGGACCAGACTCAAAATTATTTCATAATGTTAGAGAAAAAAATTCACTTTGTTATACTATTAATTCATTTGTAAGTAAATTAGATAATTTAATGGTAGTAACAGCAGGAATAGATAAAACAAATTATGAAAAGACTGTAAGCTTAATTACAAGCAATTTATTAGATTTAAAAAAAGGAAAATTTACAGACAAAGATATAAAAGTTGCTAAAGAAATCTATGATACTTCATTAGAAGAAATAGAAGAAAGTCCAATATCAATGATAAACGAGGCTTTATCAGAGACTATTTTTGATGTAGAAGAGATAAATATCAGAAAAGAAAAAATATCTAAAGTAAGAAAAAGTGATATTACAAGAGTTTTAAAGAAGATAAATATGGATACAATATTTTTATTAGAGGGGGTAAAGAATGAAGAAAATTAATATGAATCATTTAGATACAGATTTTTATCAAGAAACCCTAGATAATGGTTTAGAAATATATATGATTCCATATCAAAATAAAAAAAATTATTATATATCATATGCAACGAAATATGGAAGTGATGTAATTAGTTTCTTAGATGAAAATAAAAAACAGTATACACCACCATTAGGAATTGCACATTTTTTAGAACATAAAATGTTTGAAGAAGAATCGGGAGAAGATCCATTTACATTTTTTTCTAAGAGCGGAACAGATTCTAATGCTTCAACTTCGTTTGACAGTACACAGTATATTTGTTATGGAACTAAAGAGTTTGAAAAAAATTTAGCATATCTATTGAAATTTGTATCCAGTCCATATTACACAGATGAAAATGTTGAAAAAGAAAAAGGAATTATTGCCGAAGAAATCAATATGTATCAAGATATGCCAGATTTTAAATTAGATATGAAAATTAGAGAAGGAATATTTGTTAATCATCCAAGAAAAATAGATATAGCAGGAACAGTAAAAGAAATAAATAAAATAACAAAAGAAGATTTATATAATTGTTACAATAATTTTTATATACCAAATAATATGTTTATTTTAATCGTTGGTAATTTTGATAAAGATCGCGCAATAGAAATAATTAAAAATGAATTAGGACATATAAATAGAAAAGAATTACCTGTAATAAATAAAGTTGAAGAATCTTCAAAAATTAATGAGAAAGATATTACAATCAATGCTAATATAGAGATTCCTAAAATAGCAGTTGGTTTAAAAATTACGAAAAATAATTTTATAGAGAAAGACTTGGAATTAGATTTATATTTAGAGATGTTGACAACAATATTATTTGGAGCTTCATCTTATTTTAGAGAGTATACTAAAAATGAAAAGCTATTAAAAAGTATGTATACAGAATGGGAAAGCGTAGATAATTATAAAATATTTTATTTAACCGCAACTACCGAAAAAAAAGATAAATTAATTGAAGAAATAAAAAATACATTTAAAAACATTCATATAAATGAAAAGACAATGAACAGAATAAAAAAAGTATGGATAGCAAATGAAGTAAGAATGATAGACTCTGTTACATCTACAGTAAATAATTGTTTTGATGATATCATTAAATATGGAAAAATTATACCAAATAGAATAGATATTATCAAAAATATGAAATTAAAAACTTTAAAAGAAATAATAGATAAAATAGATTTTGAAAATATAAGTATTGTTAAAATGCTACCAGAAAAATAAATTCTAGATATAGATAAGAATATAAAAAAATATTTTATTAACCTTAGAAAATTATATACAAGAATCAATTTGCTCCTTGACCGCTTTCTATATAAAAAGTATTTCCTTTTTTTTAAACTTTTGATAAAATGATAATAGAATAGAGGTGTTAAAATGGACTTTAAAATAGGAGATGAATTTGAAGAAGTTAATGAAGAAGAATCAAAAAATAAGAAATCATCTAATAACATATTTCCAATAATAATAATTGCCGTTGTTTCCATAGTATGTGGTGTAGTTGTCTTTCTTGTAAGTAATACTTTATTTGGAAAAAAGGAAATAAAACCTAATCCAATAAAATCAGTAGAATTAAGTTTACAAGAAGAAAATGTACAAATATTATATGAATATGTTACATATGGGGCAGGAGAAGAACGAAACGAAAAGTTTATAAAAGAAAAAAATGTTAATATAAATACATTTACTAATCAAGAAAAATTTTACTTTGCTTTGCAATTTGCTCAAGTAGAAGATTTTGAAAATACAGAAAGATTGGATGAAAGTAATCATAAAATTTATAATATTCCTTCTAATATAGTAAGAGAGTATATGGAAAGATTCTTTGGACCTAATATTACATACACAACTAATAATGTTATAACCTATCCTTTCAGTTTTTCAATTAATGATCAAAATGTAGGAACATTAACATATAATGAAGAAGAAGATGGTTTTGATACAGTATTTGATGGAGAAGAAGAAGATATGGGAGATGATGAGTACGTTCAACCATATTACACAGAACTTGTAAAAGCAATTAAAGAGCCAGATGGTTCTTATGTATTAACAGAGAACATCATATATACTGATGTAATTGATAATGGAGATAATACTTCAACGATTAATATATATAAAGATTATGCACATACAGAGTTAATTGAGACAAAACCAAATCAAACATCAGCAATACTAGAATCACATCCAATTGATATAAAAGATTATTCCGAAAAATGTTCAACCATAACATACACATTTAAATTAAATGATAATATGTTATATTTTGATAATAGTAAAATAAATGAATAAAGAGTAAGAACAATCTTACTCTTTTGTAATGATTATTTTGAAAAGAATATATATTTATGTTATAGTAAGAAAAACGAGGGAGAATGTATGAAACAAGAGAATATTAGAAATTTTTGTATTATTGCACATATTGATCATGGAAAAAGTACATTAGCAGATAGAATATTAGAAAAAACAAATTCTATTGAAAAAAGAGAATTAAAAGATCAAATGTTAGATTCAATGGATTTAGAAAGAGAAAGAGGAATAACAATAAAACTAAATGCAGTTAGTCTGTCGTATGAAAGGAACGGTACAAAATATCTTTTAAATCTTATTGATACTCCAGGACATGTAGATTTTTCATATGAAGTATCTCGCTCATTAGCAGCATGTGAAGGTGCAATTCTTGTTGTAGATGCATCCCAAGGAATTGAAGCACAAACATTAGCTAATTTATATTTAGCTCTTGATAATAATTTAACAATTATTCCAGTTATTAATAAAATTGACTTACCAAGTGCAGATTCAGAAAAAGTTATTAAAGAATTAGAAAATATAGGTTTTGACAAAAAAGAAATTGTTCTTACAAGTGCAAAAACAGGACAAGGAATTGATGAACTACTAGATAAAATAATTGATATAATTCCTTCTCCTAAAGGAAATAAAAACGAAAAATTAAAAGCTTTAATATTTGATAGTATATTTGACTCATATCGAGGAGTAATAATAAGTATTCGTGTTATTGATGGAACTATTCATAAAAGAGATACTATAAAAATGATGGAATCTGGTGCAAGCTATGAAGTGGTTGGGTTAAGTATTAATACACCGAAAGAAAAAGAAGTAGAAGAATTAAATACTGGAGAAGTAGGATACTTATATGCATCTATAAAAAGCATTAGTGATGTACATGTAGGAGATACCATAACCTTAGAAAGTAATCCTGCTAAAGATCGACTACCAGGATATAAACCAATGAAACCAACAGTATATTGCGGACTTTATCCAATTGAATCAAATAAATTTGAAGATTTAAGAGAAGCCTTAAATAAGTTAAAGTTAAATGATGCAGCTTTATCATTTGACCCAGAGACATCAAAAGCATTAGGATTTGGATTTAGATGTGGATTTCTAGGACTATTACATATGGAAATAATAGAAGAAAGAATAGAAAGAGAATTTGGTATTAATCTAATTGCAACTTCACCATCAGTAATATATGAAGTTACACTCACAGATAATACTATAATACTAGTAGATAATCCAACTAAAATGCCATCAAAAGAAAGAATATCAAAAACGAAAGAACCATATGTGAAATGTAGTATCTTTACCCCAAGTAGTTATATTGGTCCATTAATGGAACTGTGTCAAGATAAAAGAGGAACATTTATATCAATGGATTATTTAGATGAAGAAAGAGTAACAATTATATATGAATTACCATTATCAGAAATAGTATATGACTTTTTTGATAGATTAAAAAGTGTAACAAAAGGTTATGCATCATTTGATTACGATATAATTGGTTATAAAGAAAGCAACTTAGTAAAGATGGATATTTTACTAAATGGAGAAATAGTTGATGCCTTAAGTATAATAGTGCATAAAGACTTTGCATACCAAAGAGGGAGAATAGTGTGCGAAAAATTAAAAGAAATAATTCCAAGACAGTTATTTGAAGTGCCTATTCAAGCTTCAATTGGAAATCATGTTATTGCAAGAGAAACTGTAAAAGCATTAAGAAAAGATGTTTTAGCGAAATGTTATGGAGGAGATATTACAAGAAAGAAAAAATTATTAGAAAAACAAAAAGAAGGAAAAAAGAGAATGAAACAAATAGGAAATGTTGAAGTCCCACAAGAAGCATTTTTAACAATTCTTTCAACAAAGGAGTAAAAATGAATATAATTACTAAATATTTAAATCAAAGAATGGAATATATTATTAAAATACAAAGTAAAAAACTTTTTTTCAGTAAGAAAAAGTTTTAAAGGAATTGTTATTTGATAAGTAATTGTTATATACATATTCCATTTTGTAGTAAAATTTGTTCATATTGTGATTTCTGTAAAATTTATTATAATAAAGAACTTGTTGATAAATACTTAATAGCATTAGAAAAAGAAATAGACTTATTGTATAAAAATGAAGTGTTAGAATCAATATATATAGGGGGAGGAACTCCAAGTTGTTTAACCATAGATCAACTAGATAAACTATTCAATATACTAGCAAAATTAAAAAAAAGTAAAAATATTGAATATACAATTGAAGGAAATATAGAAAGTACAACACAAGAAAAACTAAAATTATATAAAAAATATGGAATCAATAGATTAAGTATTGGTATAGAGACAACAATCAAAAAACAATTATCATTTTTAAATAGAGAATTGTCAAAAGAAAATACCAAAACAATAATTAATATGGCAAGAAAACTTGGTTTTAATAATATAAATCTAGATTTAATGTATGCATTGCCTAATGAGACGATAGTAGATTTAGATAAAGATTTAAATTTCTTATTATCACTCAATGTTGAACACATATCAACATATTCATTAATAATAGAAGAACATACAATGCTTTATAATAAAGATATAAAAAACATTTCTGAAGATACTGATTATAAAATGTATAACTATATATGTAAAAAGCTAAAAGACAATAATTATATTCATTATGAAATAAGTAATTTTTCTAAAAAAGGATATTATTCAAAACACAACACCTGCTACTGGGATAATAAAAACTATTATGGATTTGGTTTAGGAGCTGCATCATATATTAAGAATAAAAGAATAAATAATACAAGGAGTATAACCCAATATATAAATGGGAATTATATAAAAGAAGAAGAAACTATTAATATTGAAGATAAAATAGAATATGAAATAATATTAAATTTAAGAAAAAGAGAAGGAATAAATCTTATTAGTTTTAATAGAAAATTCCATAAGTCATTAAAAGAAATATATAATTATAACTATTTATTAGAACAAGGATTTATAACAGAAAAAAATAATCATCTTTTCATAACAGAAGATAAGTGGTATATTAGTAATGAAATAATAACAAAAATTTTGGAGAATAAAAATGAATAAAGAAGAAATGTTTTTAGAAGAATTAGAATATATAAAAGATGAAAACTTACAAGAAAGCTTATTAAAAATAATAGAATCATTACCAGAATATTGGTTCCATGTAGCAGCTTCATCAACAGGAAAATATCATCCAAAGTATTCTTTAGGAGAAGGGGGATTATTGAGACACTCAAAATCTGCTATGAGAATAGGATATGAATTGCTTGAAGATCCATGTATAGGTGATAAATATACAGATAGAGAAAAAGACTTAATGTTAATAGCTCTTTTAGTTCATGATGGATTAAAACTAGGAGAAAAAGAAGAAAGATACACTAGATTTGATCATCCGATATTGATGGCAAATTACATTAAAAAAAATCAAGACAAATTTAGTTTAAAAGAAGAAGATGCTATATTCATTGCTGATGTAATAAAAACACATATGGGGCCATGGACAAAAGATTATAATGGAAATGAAATTTTAGAAAAACCTAAAACAAAATATCAAAGTTTTGTGCACATGTGTGACTTTTTAGCCGCAAAAAAATTTATACAAGTATCATTTGATGAAGATAATCATATCGTTGAATAAAAGATAGGTGAAAAAAATGCGTGGAAAAATAATTGTAATTGAAGGAACTGATTGTTCTGGAAAAGAAACTCAAACAAAAAAACTAGAAGAAAAGCTTAAAGAAAAAGGCATAAAATGTATACGTTTTGATTTTCCGATGTACAATACTCCAACAGGAAAAATTATAGGTGGCTGCTATCTAGGAAATAAAGAAATAGGAGAATGCTATTTTGAAGAAGGGCCATTAGGTGTTAATCCAGAAGTAGTATGTCTATATTATGCTGCAGATAGAAAATATAATATGCCTAAAATAATGAAGTATTTAGAAAAAGGTTATTTTGTCATTTTAGATAGATATACAACATCAAATTTAGCACATCAAGGTAGTAAGTTAAAAGATAAAGATGAAAGATTTAGAATGTATCAATGGATTGATAAACTAGAATATTGGTTACTTCAACTACCAAAACCAGATAAAACTATATTTTTACATGTTCCATTAAAAAATACACTAGAATTAATGAAAAACAGAAAATCAATAGATGATGTTGAAAAATCAGTTGAACATTTGAAAAGCTCGGAAGAAGCTTATATTGAATTATCAGAATTATATCATTGGGATGTGATTCAGTGTGTTAAAGATAATGAAATGAGAAGCATAGATGATATAAACAATGAACTGTTTTCAATAATACAAGAATTGTTTTAAAAAAATAAACCACTAGTGGTTTATTTTTTTATCATATTATAGAGTTTGAAGAAGGAGCAGTAGTAGAAGGAGATACCTGTTGTGTTGCTGAATTAGGTATAGATTGTGGAGAAATAATTAGTTTAGGAGCAGCTATCGAAGTAGCATTAACATTTGAATTGGAATCTAGTAATGTTTGAGATTGACCAACTATATTAGCTGTGTTTGAATTAGGATTTGTATTATTTTCTAAATTAAGAGCCTCAATTTCACCATTTTGTTTTTCAATAATACCTTTTTCAATATCCTCTTTAATTTCTTCATTTATTTCGTTTTCATAGTTTTCATCATCTTCATTTTCAATTTCAATAGTACGATAAACCTCTTCAAAAGATGTTTTACCTTCTAAACATTTGATTAAAGCATCTTGTAACATGGTAATAGTATTTCCAGAATAAACCATTTTAGCAAGTTCTTTCTTTTCTAATTTTTCATTACTTAATGCATTACGTATATCCTCATCAATTTCTAAAACTTCATGAATAGCGATACGCCCCTTATATCCCTTTCTACAATGAGGACATCCATTTGGATTAGCATCCCATACTTTGTCTACTTGCATATCCATATATTTTTTAAAAACCTTTTTTTCATATTTTGTTGTTTCTCTTTGGAAACGACAATGAGGGCAAATCATTTTAGCAAGTCTCTGAGAGATGATTCCAGAAAGAGCTGTAGACAATAGATATCGTTCAACATCCATATCTAATAAACGTTCAACAGTTGCTAAAGCATTATTAGTATGGATTGTAGATAAAACTAAGTGTCCAGTAATAGAAGCACGTACAGCAATTTGAGCAGTTTCAGAGTCACGTATTTCACCAATTAGAATAACATTTGGGTCTTGACGTAAAATAGAACGAAGAGCAGCCGCAAAAGTCATACCAATTTCTGAATTAACTTGTACTTGATTAATTCCTTCAATATTCATTTCAATAGGATCTTCAACTGTTATAATGTTTGTTTCAGGTTTATTAAGTCCTTGTAGAATGGAGTATGTTGTAGTAGATTTTCCAGAGCCAGTAGCCCCTGTAGTTAAAATAATACCATTTGGAATTCCCATCATTCTTTTTACTTTATCTAAATTTTTAGGATGAAATCCTAAAGAATCAATACCTTCCAAACTTCTTGTATAATCTAAAATACGAATAACAATTTTTTCTCCTTGATTTAGAGGTAATGCAGAAACACGCATATCTAAATATTGACCACCAAAAGTTCCTTTTATGGCTCCATCTTGAGGAAGACGAGATTCCGTTATATTCATATTAGCTAATAATTTTAAACGAGTAGTTAAATTTCTCTCATAAGCTTTTGGAACAAAAGTATAATCTTGACAATCTCCATCAATACGAAAACGAACCATCATCCCATTGTCCCTTGGATCAAAATGAATATCGGAGGAATTTAATTTAGAAGCAGCAATTATAATTAAATCAGCAATTTCAGTAATTGGAGTAGTTGAGTAGTCATAATTAACCATAAAAGAATTTTTAACTGGAGTTTGTAATACATTTTGTTGAGTAGATTGAGGCTGTTGATTTGGGTTAACTTGTTGAATGTTTGAAGGACTTTGAGAATTTGCTTGCGATAATATTTGGTTAGATTGCTGAATTACACTCGTAACTTGTTGTGAAGTTTGATTTGGAACAGCTTGTTGCATAGTGCCATTTGCTGCTTGAGGTGTATTATTAATTTTATTGTCTATAACACTTACCGGAGCCTTAACAATAGCGGCACCCAGTGCTTGCTTTACACTAAATTGTCCCATCATTTCAACCCCTTTTGTCTACTTTCTATGGTATTTTATCAAATACTATTATATAATAGGTTTAAGATAATATCAAGGAGAGATAGAAAAAATGATTAAATTTAATAGTAAAGGATTTGTACTTGCAGAAACATTAGTTGTAACCGTATTTTTAATGTTAATATTTTCTATGATATACAGAAACTTTTATCCATTAATAGGTGAATATAATAAAAGAGAGGACTTTGATGATGTCGATAGTAAATATGCTACATTTTGGTTCAAAAAGATGATAGAAGATTCCACCTATTCATTTACAGTAGACCCAAATAAACAACAAAATTTTGTAAACCGAAAGTTCATGCGTTTTGAATGCGATGATTTCGTAGATAATGCTGATGTTCGTGAAAACTGTATAGCTATGGTAAAAGCATTTGAAATAAATGGTTGTGATGCTAATGGAAATGGATGTGATATATTTATTACTAATTATAAAATAGGACCTACAACAGATTTAACAGATACAAACATTAATGTTTTTAAAGATAATTTAGTTAAAGGTAATCTTTTAAAGTATCAAGAAAACTGTTTTTTATCAGATAGCCAGTGTAGATCAGAATATTTGACAAAGTGCAAAAAAGATACAACAAAAACAGATGAAATGTGTAGTAAAACATCAGAGGAAAAAGTGTTTGTATCTAGAGTAAAAGATTATATCGAAACTCTTCCAGACTATGTAGCTGAATCATTAAATTATGCTGACTATAGAGTAATTATTATTTTTCACCACACAAGATATGGAAATGACTATTATACATATTCTACAATGGAGGTTGGTAAATGAATAAACTAAATAATAGAGGAATTACTACAATTGAACTTATACTATGTTTTGTACTAGTCTTTATAATGGCTTTTTCTATGTATGGTACAGTATCATCTTATAATGATAAAAGAGTTATTGAAAAAGATAAGAATGAGATATTATCTTATAAATATCTACTTACAAAAACAATACAAGATGACTTTGTTAATAACGAATTATCTCATGTAAGTATAGATAATATTAACGACCCTTCTGGTAAAAAAACATATATTCTTCATTGTACTTTAAAAAATGGAGTAAAGAAAGAATTAAAAGTAGAACAAACTCTAGGATATTCTACTTATAATCCAAGTGGTTTAAAAAATCAGTCTGACTCTTTCATGATATCATATGGAACAGAAGGAGACTTAATTGAGTATCCACTTCCAAACTTAGGAAGTTCAATCGTAAAAGCTGACCCAGCTAATGGAATTAGTGAACATACAGTTCAAGAATTAAGTATTCAAAATGTTAGAATTGAAGTTTTAGAACACCAAGTATTATCAATTCAGATTGTTTTTTACCATCCAAGTTTTGGTAATGAATATGGAATATCTATCATGGCACCAGTTAATTATGTACCAGATATTAATCTACCACTTAATTCTTATACATTACTATATGATGATAATGGGGGAAGTGGATGTAGTGACAAATCTATTCTTAAAATGGAAGATGATTATTGGGGAACATTATGTACCCCAAATAGAAGTGCTCACCAATTCTTGGGTTGGAATACAAAACCTGATGGAACAGGAACGACAATAACTGAAGACTCAATAGTAAATAACAACATAACAGTTTATGCAAAATGGAGACCATATCAATTAAAAGTAAGGTATAACGGTAATGAAGGGACTTGGAACGGAAATAATACAATATTTGAAGTTGATGCATCTGGAAACGTATTACAGTCATCTGAAATATTTGAACAAAAAATAAATTATGGCACAACTAAAGACTTATACAATGCTAATAATAGTGACGCTATAAAATTCACAAAAGATGGCTATCATACAAATGATAATGAAGCTTGGATAGCAAGTAATGGAAAAAAATTTGACCAAAATTATAGCTATTCAGCAGAAACACTCGCAATGGACGGAGCTGGATGTAACCTAAGTCAGGGAGACTGTATTGTAAATTTAAAGGTAAACTGGACTCCATATGTTGTTAAAATAAGATACAACGGTAATGGAGGAACATGGAATAGTACTAATACAGCTTTTAAAACAGACTCATCAGGAAATGTATTAAATTCCGCTGGCACAATTTTTGAACAAAAATTAAAATATGGGGAATCAGATAATTTATATGATCATAACAATACTTCAGCAATATCTTTCCGAAAAATAGGAAGGCATGGAACACCAAAAGAAGAGTGGATAGCACCAGCAACAGGGAAAAAATTTAATCAAGCAACAAATTATTCTGCAGAAACATACGCAATGGATGGAGCAAACTGCGATTTAAAAACAAGCGACTGTGAAGTAAGATTATTAACAAATTGGATAATGAATGTAATAACACTACGCTTTAAAAGTCAAATTCCAGATGGCGAAACAATAACAAGTTGTAATGATGCATATGCTATTAATTCAGAAGGATTCATAATAAACAAATCAAATAACAATTATATAGAAGTTAAAAGAACATATAATACAAATCTTGGTGAAAATGGATTACCTGATTATCATAATTCATCATCCGTATGTTTTCAAAGAGATTGGTATACAGCTGATGCCGATACAGCATGGTACTTAAATGGGAACAAATTAAGCCAACAAAAAGATTATAATATAAATGATATTTTAAATCTTTCAACATGTGATAAGTATAACGATTGTACAATTAATTTAACTGTTTACTGGCGTGTAACAAAAATAAATAACATATATAGTTGTAATGGTGGAAAAGTTATCAGTGGCCCATCAGTTCCACAAAATATTGTTGGGAATACAGGAAACAATTGCGATACAAGATCTGTTCTAAACAATGCAGCCCCAGGCTTTTTAGCAACAGATGGTATAGCCGATCATAATCCAGTAACAAGTAAGGGCTATGGTACAATATTGATGGAACGAGCAGGATATTCCGCAACACAATATTATCATGTAGGAAGTCCAACAGGTCCTTTATTAGATGAAATGCAACCATTTTCTTCCCATAGAGCTTATATACAAGAAATAGATAAGCTAACTTCAGGAAATTATTATAATACTTTAAAGCAAAAAGATGTAGATATACATTTATATGCTGGTTGGAAGAAAAATTAAAATAAAAAAAATTATTATAGAAAGAAGAAGACTACTTATTCTGCCTTTAAGGTAATATGAATAAGAAAGCCCTTCTTCTTTTAATATACTAGAAGTTTGTATATGAATAGATATTGTTCCAAAAGATATAAAAATAAGAATCAATAAAGATCTAATAATAATATTTCTAACAACAATAGTAGAAAAAACACCATTAGTTAAATCAAATAATCCATTAATAAGAACATATAGTAGAGAATTACTAGGAAATAAAGAACGTATAAGAACACTAATAATATAAAAATAAATACTAACACCATAAACTAATATAATAATTGAAAAACTCTGTTGAATAGAAAATTGTAACGAAGAAGAAAAACTATTCTGAAAAGAAGGTTTTATAGAAAAATAGCTTTTTCCTTTAGAAAAAACTAAAAAAAGAATTAAATTACTAAATATAAGAGCTAGATACAAAGTCATAGTATAAAAAAAATTACCAACAATTGGATAAATAACTCCCATAATAAAAAAAGGATTTGGAAAATGAGAAAAGTAAAGATATGAATGAGCCTCATCTAATGTACAATATCCTTTTTTATAAAATTCACATACCATTTTACATCCACTTGGAAAACCACTGATAAAACTGAATAAAAACAAAAGAAAAGAAACTGATACCTTTGGAATTAAAGATAAAATAGGAATAAAATCAAAATCTAATAATAAGAATATTATTATATTAAGTAAAAAACTAACTGGAAAAAAACTCTTTAAAAATAATATAGAATAATCAATAATATTTTGAATAATTAGAGATGTTTGTAAAAAATAGTACATTAATAAGACAAGTAAATGAATAAAAATTATAATATTAAAAGTTTTTCTTTTCATATTTCTCCTTATCTTGCTATAATATAATAAGAGGGTGAGTATAACATGAAGAAAATAATTAGATATATATTGGATATTATTAAAGAAGATGCTCTATATTTATTGTTTCTATTGATTTCTATATTTATATGTATTTATCCATTGAATTATTACATAATAATTGGTGGTGGAACTTCAAATATATCTTCAAGAGTAAAAGTAGAAAATGCCAATAAATCAAAAGGTAGTTTTAACATTTGCTACGTGAAAGAGTTAAGTGGTACAATTTTATCCTATGCATTGAGTTATATTATACCAAGTTGGGAAAGAGAAAGTGCAGATAATTATAAGTACACTAAAAAAGAAAGTATTGAGGATATTGAATTTAGATCAGACTTAGATTTAGAATACTCATCCAACAATGCAATTTATTGGGCATATACTTTAGCAAAAAAAGAAGTAGAAGAGAAAGAAAGTCATATATATGTAATATCAATTGGAGAAGATTATAATAACTCCTTAAAAGTAGGAGATGAAATATTAAGTATTGATAATCAACCATTTAAAGAAATAACTGAATATATTAATTATATACAAACAAAAAATGAAAATGATGAAGTAGAATTAAAAATAAAAAGAAATAAAAAAGAAAAAATTATAAAAGCAAAAATATCTTTATATAAAGGAAAAAAATTGATAGGGGTTCTTTTGAAAAAATCAAAAAAATATGAAGTAACCCCTAAAGTAAATATTAAATTCAAAAGAAGTGAATCTGGACCATCAGCGGGATTAATTACCACATTAGAAATATATAATCGACTTATTAAAAAAGACATTACAAAGGGCTTAAAAATAGCTGGAACAGGCACAATAGAAGAAGATGGTTCAATAGGAGAAATTGGAGGTGTAAAATATAAAATACTTGGTGCAGCAAAAGATAAAGCAGATATTTTTATTGTTCCAGAAGGAAACTATAAAGAAGCAAAACAATACATAAAAGATAAAAAAATAAAAATAAAGTTAATAAAAGTATCTACAATTAAAGAAACTATAGAAAAACTGGAGGAATATAAATGAGAATTGGAATAGATTTAGATGATACAATTTGTAGAACAACAGAAATAGTTCATAAATACTTAGAAATATACTCAGAAAAAACTCATTTAAATCCTCTAGATATAATGAATGATGAAGAACTTAAAGAGGAATTTTTTGATAAATATATAAGAAATATATATGAAGAAGTTGAAATCAAAAGAGAAGCAAAAAAAGTACTTAAGAGATTAAAATCAAAAGGAAATGAAATATATATAATAACTTCTAGAAGAGATAGAATAACAAAAGATGGAAAAACGATTCTAGAAATAACAGAAGAATGGTTTAATAAAAATGATATTATGATAGATAAAATCATACTATCTGGTAATGGAGATAAAAAGGCATTAGTCTGTAAAAATAATTCAATTAATCTAATGATAGAAGACAATCCATACAACTACAAAAAAATATCAACTATTGGTATAAAATGTTTACTATTTGATGATAGAGAAAAATATAATCTAAAACAGGATTATGTTACAAGTTGGATAGACATAGAAAAGTATATAGAGAGGAATTGGAAAAATGAAAAAAATAATTAATTTATTTATATTGTTAATACTAATATCAATTACAAAAGTAGATGCTGCAAATTATACATTAAAAGAACTAATACCAGTTAATATTGAGACAACAATCGTAACAGATAACTTTAGTTATAAAAGTTTTTACTATAATAAAGACTATGTAGTATTTAAAGGAATAAAAAATTTATCAGATAAAGAACTACCAATAAGTATAACTATAGGATTATTTGATAAAGATAAGAAAAATATTGGAACAATTCATTACTGTAATGAAGATGAATTATTAATGTCAAAAGAAGAAAAAAGTTATGCTATAAAAATAGATAATAATAATATGATTAATAAAAAAACAACAAAAGATATTCATTATATAGCAATCTTGGATGAGAATATTCATTGTAGAAAAGGTGGTAAAGACGAATTTGCTGGTCAAAAAATAGAAGAAATAGGAATGTTTAAAAATACAGAACTAGATAGTAAAACTAAATTTCTTATTCAAATAATAGTGATTATTTCTGTAGCACTTGTTACTATATTTTTATATGAATTCTTATTCACAAACAGATTTACAAATATGGATGGTGATGATACAAGAATAGGATACAAAGAATATAACAAAGAATTAAAATATAAAAGAGAAAAAGAATTAAGAGAACATCCACCAGAACCAAAAAAAGTCAAAAAGAATAAATCAGATGAAGTATTAGAACAAGAAAAAAACGCAAAAAATGAAGACAAAAGTGGAACAGAACTACATAATATGTATAAAAAATAAAAGTCATTCAATAACGAATGATTTTTTTTACATATTTTTCCATAATTAAACGATAATTGTAACATATTTTATTGGTAAACTAAATTTAGAAAAGGAGGTAATGCAAATAAGAAAAAAGATAATAATATGAGTATAATAAAATAAAATATAGATAAAAAAACAAGAGGAGGATTGATAAACACTAATAAAGAAAAATTGTGCTATACTAGAAATGGGTGATTATAATGTATACAATATGCTTAGTAGAAGATGAAGAAGCTTTATCAAATATAGTGAAATTATATTTAGAAAAGGCCGGATATAAAGTAATTGTTCATAAAACAGGAGAAGAAGCAATATCATATATAGGAAAAGAAGTTCATTTATGGATTTTGGATATTATGTTAGGAGATGATATAAGTGGTTATGATATAATCAAAGCAATTCGTGAAAAAGACGATAATGTTCCCGTAATCTTTACATCAGCAAGAGATCAAGAAATTGATAAAATCTTCGGATTAGAACTGGGAAGTGATGATTATATAACAAAACCATATTCCAGTAAAGAATTAGTATTACGAGTTAATAAAATTATTAAAAGAGTATACAAAGAAAATAAACAAAATAGTATTATATATGAAGACTACACAATAGATGTTGAAAAAAGAGCCGTTTATATAAAAAACAAGAATTTAAAATGTACAACACTAGAATTTGATTTATTATGTTTATTCATACAAAATAAAGGAAAATGTTTTCAAAGAGAAGAAATATTAAATTCAATTTGGGGAGAAGATTATTTTGGTACTGATAGAGCAGTAGATGATTTGGTAAGAAGACTCAGAAAAAAACTGCCAAAATTAAAAATAGAATCCATTTACGGATATGGGTATAGATTATCATGAATATTAAAAAAAATAATCTAAGTAAACAATTACTATTAGTAGTTGGAGTAGCGTTTATCCTATTATTTATTTCATTAGGCGTAATATTGCCCCAAATGTTAATTCCAGTAGCAGAACAGACCGTGTATAGTTATCTAAGTGAACCACTAAAAATATATGATAATGATATTGATAATAATCTTTTAAATACCGAAATAGCATATATATACATATCTGAAAACACTATAACTACATCTCCCAACATTAGGAAAGTAATATCATTTAAGAATTTAAAAGATATTCAAAAAAAAATGAAAGATTCTTATGGAAAATTTATATTTAATCATAAAACCTACTACTATTACACTCTTAAAAAAAATTCTATTACAAAAATTGCTATATCAGATGATAGTTATATTAATCGTACAAAAGCCTCAATTATTAGTGCAATTTTTCCATTAGTTTTTGGAACATTCTTATTAATAGGATTAATGTTAGTATATTGGTCCAGTCATATTGTAAGAAAAATAGAAAAATTAAAAAATAAAATTGATAATATTGATAATCCAGATTATAATCATAAAATAAATTTTATTATAGATGATGAAATCCGTTCCTTATCTTTAGCAATTGAAGATATGAGACTTTCTCTAATCAATCAAGAAAAATATAGAAATCAAATGTATCAAAACATATCTCATGACTTTAAAACCCCTCTTACAGTAATAAAATCATATATAGAGGCAGTAGAAGATGGTGTAGAAGACAAGGATACTGCATTTAAAACAATAAAAAATCAAACAGAAAAATTAGAACAAAAAGTTCATTCTTTATTATATCTTAATAAATTAGATTACTTAAAAGATAAAAAAATAGAACATAGTATAATTGATATGGATAAATTATTAGCCCAAGAAGTTAATAAGTTTAAATTTCATAGAAAAGATATAAATTTTGAAGTGATTAAAGATTCTAAGTCAAAGTACTATGGTTCTTATGAAAACTGGGAAACAATACTAGATAATTTATTAAGTAATTTTATGAGATATGCAAAAACAAAGATTAGAATTACGATGAAACAAAATAAATTAATTTTATATAACGATGGAGAAGGAATTGATAAAGATTTTTTAGAAGTAATTTTCACTCCCTTCAGAAAAGGAATAAAAGGAGAATTTGGACTAGGCTTGTCTATAGTAAAAAAAACACTTAATATTATGGATTATGATATTACAATTCAAAATGAAAAGAAAGGAGTATCGTTCATAATAGCAAAATACAAAGGAACAAAATAAGTTCCTTTTTTTAGTATTAATTGAACTTTATAAAAACTAATGATATAATAAATATAAATTAAAGAATAGAGGAAATAAAATGAGTAAAATAAATAATTATTCATCAAAAAATATTGTCAATATAATTATGTTAACGGTAGGTACAATTATAGCGGCATCAGCCTTAGAATTGTTTTTAATACCAAACACTATATTAGATGGTGGAATAACAGGAATATCCATTATTTTATATAAATTATTTGGATTTCCATTAGGAATTCTAGTAATAATTCTGAATATTCCATTTATTTATATAGGATATAGAAATCTAGGAGAAAGATTTCTTTTTCGAACAATATATTCTATGTTATGTTTCTCACTCTTTCTTTCTTATTTTGAAAATTTTCAACCATTTACAAATGAGATTCTTTTAGCAACAGTATTTGGAGGAGCTATACTAGGAATAGGAGTAGGACTAGTAATTCATTTCGGAGGTTGTGTAGACGGCACAGAAAGTGTTGCTATTGTAATAAGTAAAAAAATAGGGTTAAGTGTTGGACAAATTGTATTGATTTTTAATTTAGTTATTTATACTATAGCTGGATTTATATTTGGTTTTGATCGAGCTATGTATTCTTTATTAACATATTTTATTACATTCAAAATAATTGACTTTGTATCAGAAGGATTAGAGCAGGCTAAAGCTGCTATGATTATTACTGCTAAAGGCACAACTTTATCAAAAGAGATATATAAACGCCTAGGCAGAACAACAACAACCATAAAAGGAAAAGGACTAATTAGTGGAGAAAAAGAAGTATTATACTGTGTTTTAACTAGAATAGAAATATATGAATTAAAGAGAATAGTAGAAGAAATGGATGAAAGTGCCTTTGTTACAATATCTGATGTTTCTGACATAATAGGAAACCATATCAAATCAAAGGATAAGATAAAGAGTATAAAATAGTCATTATCTTTTTCTTATAATGAATAAAAAATATGATATTATATAAAAAAGGAGGAAAAAATGAAATCAAAAGTTTATTATACAAAAGAAATAACACCTGAAAGTATAATAAATATTTATGAAAAGTTAGGAGTAGAACTACCTGGAAAAGTAGGAGTAAAAGTATCAACTGGTGAAAGAGGATCCCATGGATACCTAAAAGCAGATTTAATCGGACCATTAGTAAAAAAATTAAATGGAACAATAATTGAGTGCAATACAGCATATCCTGGAGCAAGAAATACAAAAGAAGATCATATGAAGGTTGCTGAAGAACATGGTTTTACTACCTTTGCAGAGGTAGATATTATGGATGGAGAAAATGAGTTTAAAATACCAGTTCATGATGGAAAACATTTAGAATATGATATAGTTGGAGAAAACTTTAAAAATTATGATTCTATTTTAAATTTAGCTCATGGAAAAGGACATGCAATGGGAGGATTTGGAGCTAATTTAAAGAATCAATCAATCGGAATTGCTTCTCGTAATGGAAAAGCATATATTCACTCTTGTGGACAAACTGATGATCCAAATCTATGCTGGAGTTCAAAGTATGAGCAAATAGACTTCATTGAATCCATGGCAGAAGCTGCTAAAGCAGTAGCTGATTATTTAAAAGAAAACAATAAGCCAATAGTTTATATAACAGTTGCGAATGCAATAAGTGTAGATTGTGATTGCGATGCAAATCAAGGGGAACCCGTAATGCAAGATTTAGGAATTTTTGCAAGCCTTGATCCAGTAGCAAATGATCAAGCTTTCATTGACGCTATATGGAATAGTACTGATCCAGGACATGAAAAAATGATACAAAGAGTAGATAGACAATTAGGAAGACATATAACAGAATATGCAGAAAGTATTGGCTTAGGATCAACTTCTTATGAACTTATAGAAATATAAAAAATACACAATAAATAATTGAAGTAGTAATATAAAAGTGGACACATAAAAAGTGTTTCCACTTTTTTGTTTGATATAATTAGAATAAGGAGATGATTAAATGGCAAGTAAAGGGCAAAAATATAAAACATGGACACCGGAAGAAA